>OCHK01001457.1_pt1 | contig 18377 bp, 18 predicted proteins | sample 1538551 | NCBI WGS metagenome assembly OCHK01 (sample SAMN04571707, study PRJEB22368) | human gut metagenome | biome: human gut; material: stool | host: Homo sapiens | place: Luxembourg | collected 2012-08-31
CGCTAAATGTTTATTCCTCAAATGGTTGTGTCAAACCGTTGAAAATCTAAAATAAACAATGGGAAAAGGTGATTTATTGAAAGACAGCATGAAAGGCGGACTGGAGGGGCTGCTTTCTCCGACGGCAAAAAGCCGTACCGAAAAACAGACGGCGGCTATTTCCGGTAAGAAAGATCCCGCCGTTCATTGCAATTTTGTGATAGACAAAAGCATCCACACCCGGATGAAGTACCTTGCCATCGAAAAGGGCATGTCATTAAAGGAGATTGTGAATGAAGCCATGCGGGAATATTTGGAAAGGAACGGTAAATGACAGAACCGTATAGTCGTGCAGTCATTTTCAACTGCACGGCTCGGCACAGTCCTACCGTCCTCTGCGAAACGGCACGTATTCCTCTTCTACCGCTGCCACGGCTTCCCTTTCTTCATGTGCCACTTCCAGCGTGTTTCCATCGTCATCGGCATCCATCAAATCCGGTTTCGCCTCGATGCGCTCTTGTATAGCATCAATATGGTGGCTGATGAACGAAGAAGCCCGTTTCACATCAAACAGGGTGGTTTTTAGGAATTCCGGCGATTCTTTCAGTCTGTCAAGCCACGATTTCAAGTAAGCGGCCGAATCCTCTTTGATTTGCTTGGCCATGCCATAGCGCGAAGCAAGCAAGGCACTGCCTAATTCTGCCACCAGTTCTTCGCGCGCATATTCCGCAGATCCGAATGCGGCGGGCTTCAGCCGGTTCAGGCGGCTTTCCGCTCCGGAACTGTGTACCATCTCATGCAGCATGGTTCCATAATAGGATTCGCCATCGATGAACTGTGCCTTTTCAGGAATGACAATCTCATCCTTACTGATGCTGTAGTATGCCTCGTTCTGGTGTATGGGCTTGATAGGGCAAACCCACAAGCCTTTTTCCACCATTTCATCCAATGGGGTGAATGAAATTTTCTCCCCGTCCAACGCTGCCGGGCGTTTTAGACTGAGGGAGGAAGACAATTTGTCATAAAGTTCGGGGCGTGCCTCTTTGATATTGGTTTGCGTCACATTGAATACATTATATACGTTCAACTTCGGATAAACCGAATACCTTTCTTTTTCTTCCTCAAAAAGTTTCCGGAAATCGTCGTACTTGATTTTCTCCTTGGTTTCCTTGTCTACCACAGTAAATGTCGTAATGAACACCGGGAATGATTTCTCTCCTTTATGAATGAAAACTTGCGGCAGCCTTTCTCCGCTTTCATCCAAAAGAGGCTGACGTGTCCCGTCTGCTTTTTTATTGTAATTGAGAGAGGCCACCCGGTCAAAAGTACAGAATACAGGCAATTCATAACCGCACTGCTCGCATTGGAACGCCAGCATCAAAGCGTTTAACCCGTTATATTCCCTTCCGGACAAATTTCTCGGCCATTTCATTATACCCTCAGTAAACCAAGGCTGTGACCAGTCCTTTTGTAGCGTGGCAATCTTTTTTATCATCAATTCACCAAACCGTTCCAACGCCCGGTCTTCTGCTGACGGACCGTCCCTGTGGTAATCTTTTTTTGTCGCCATTTTCACGCCTGTGTTTGATTACGGTTCTCCTGTTTTACCCATTCGCTCAATTCGCTTACTCTGCAGCCGATATTGATTTTGTCCAGATAAGCCGACAGTTCCAGCTTCCCTTTGACTATAATCCTTGATTTATGTGTCAGGAATGGTTCTCTTTCAACGGAAAAGCGGACGAAGCGCACCCATGTGAAAGCGAATGCCTCCCCGTCCTTCTCCGTGCTGAAAGCCGAGAATACCAAATATTTTCCACCTTTTTTATCCGTTTTCTCTTCTACCTGCTTACCGATGGTTCCCTTGAACTCGATGTTTCCCGTGAGGTCATCCTTGTCCGAAGCTGGAGAAATATCTACCGTATCGGCATGAAAATTCAGATACAGGACTTCATTCCGTTTGCGGAAGGTGAGCGTGCCTTGCATCTCGATTCTTGTACCAATGGTAATCGGGGCCATTTTCTGCCCGTCCATTAATACAGACACCTCCACTTGTTTGCCTGTACCAGATTTGGCAGGAATAGTGATTTTGACGGCGAAACAAGTGAATGTGCGCCCGTCCGAGGTTGTGCGCACGGTCGCTACCCGGCTGACCGTACCGTTGATGGTTACATTGCATTTAATCATGATTGCTCCTTTTTATAATAATACATCCGATTCCGTTTATCTCATCTGCAAGTTTTCGCTTTGTCGGTTATTTTGCCCCGATTCTTGCTCGTAGTTCCGTGACATCCGTTCGGAGAGTGCTACGCCGTTCACCAAGGATGCCACTTGCCTGCGTTTTTCATCGTCTGCCACGCTTTTGTCCGAAAGGGTAAGCGACAGCCTGTTCATTTCCGATGCGGTCAGTTCATGGACAAGCCCCCCGTTCCCGTCGTCGATATGCAGCAAAGGCCGACCTCCGTCCCGGACTTCAAGCGTGCACGCCTTGAACGTAGGGACAAGTGGTGCTAAGTCTATACGCCGCTTTAACGCCGCTTCCGTTGCCAGCCGCATCTGTTCTTCCTTGTTATCTATCTGTAAAGCCAACGCCATGAGTGAGGAGAACATCGTGACAGCCATTTCCATGACCGGGTCCGTGCCGTAACCCAGACGGGCGCTGCTGTCTTCCGAGGAAAGGAGTTTCTTCATCCATTCTTCCGGAGAAAGTTCCGTGTCCGCTGCCTGCCCATCCACCCCCTTGTATTTAGCCAGCAGGTCTTTGCCTTCATGCAGCAGTTGCAGGTTCATGTTCCCTTTTTGGGAGATTTCTGCCAGATAAGCAGCTGGATCGATACTCCGCCGGATGCCGTCTGTACGGATTTGCGTCACTTCCATCCGGAGATTGGCATCTGAAACACCGACGGCTTGTCCGGCATTGACGGAATCACCTTGCTTGACTTGCACAGAGGCAAGGTTTCTGTAGCTAACCTGATAGGCAGTCCCGTCCGCATGTGCATATTCCAAGGTGGTGGATTTTCCATCAGAAGCGACTGCTACTACCTTGCCCTCGTTTTCCGTGGCAAACACGGTTTCATGGTCTGCCTGCAGACCAATGTCCTTTTGCGCGCCGAACGGTTCTGTCACTACGAGGAACTCTTTACGTTCCAAAGGGAAAGAGTATGGGGCGGATTCAAGTGCAGGAAGCTGTTCCCGGTCTTCGCCCGGCACACACCCTTGCGCCCGCATTTCTTCCATTACTCTGCGGTCGTATTGTTCCAGCCCGTTCCGTTCGATGATATTGATAAGCGAAGCGGCATAATTGCCTCCTGTGGCATATCCGGCATATTCCAGTCCTTTTGCCCACCCTTTATAATCGTCCGCCTCCAGATTGAAACAGGAGGCATACCGCCTGTTTTCCCAAAGAAATTTGGAATGGTGTTCATAGGAATCCGCCACACTGTCATAACTGCAGAATTTCTCATTGGGGCGGTCGTCCGTATAGATGCCGTATCTGCCGCCATCGTCCAGCCAGCCTTTCGTGGCTTTAATGCCGAAGTGGTTGTTCTCTTTACGTGCCAGCGTGCTTTCTCCGTTGGAACTTTCCAAAATGCCCTGTGCCAATGTCACCGAAGCGGGAATACCGTAACGTCTCATTTGCTGCATCGCGTATTTTGCGTATTGCTCCACGTATGTTTGGTTCTTATTTGTTGCCATTGTTTTCTTGTTTATATAAATTCAAAAAGTCCGTCACCTGCCACGGCCGGCACGCATTTCACTTGCTGTATTTTCCATCTGTCGGTTCTCCATTTTTGGGACTTCCACTTGGTCACAAACGGCGACCCGCTTTCCAGCACGGATGAGCTTGGGTAGGTAAACATCCAAATCCGCAATGGCGAACGATACCGAGTCTGTTTTCTCGTTTTCCTGTGGTCCCTCCAATTGCCGGCTTTCAAGTCCCAATACCTGTGAAATCTCTTCCGCGTCTTGCCGGTATGCCATATATTTGTCATTTGTCCGGAACAATACCAGAACATTCGGATGTTTTTCTTTTAGCTCTTCGGATTGTTTCAAACTGGCGACCAATAAGCCGCTTACAGCGTTTTTGGCCATATTGTCCTTTCTTCCCTGTTCTTCAGCCACAGCCTGTGCAGGCTTTGTTACCTTTGTCTGTTCCTGCTGCAGCACGTCCGCAAACAGTTTGGCGGCCAGCCGGGTCTTGTATGCTGCCTTGTCTTCCGCCACCCACATCCGTTGCCATTGCTGGGAAGTGATTTCCCGTGGCTGCATTTTCTCAATGCCGTCAATGACCGGTGCGCACAGGATGCGTTCGTCCCGGGTTCGGAAAATGTTCACCCGTTTGATTTTGGACAAGTCGGCAGTCGCATCGTCCTTCCCGAACAGGTCCACTTTCAGGTGGGGCTGATTCTTTGCCAAGGCATAATACTTGTTGGCCAAATCCCTGCGCACCTCTCCAGAGGCTGCCTGTTGCCCTTGCTTGATGGTGGAAAAGAAGCGGTTGATGTCCTCCTTGTCAGGATAGATGCTGAATGACTCTTCCCCGTGGGGCTTGAGATACAACGCCCACCGTTTATCATCGTCGCGCAGCATCTGGATGCTGTCGAATTGTACGGTGATGGATCTCTCCACGGCTTCGGACACGTCAATGCCGGACAGGGTTTTGAGTTCTTTCCCTTCCAGCCGCGCCGTGGATATTTTCTTTCCCTCGAAGTAGCTGTCATCGGGCTTATAACCCAACGAGCCTTCCTTGTTGTAAAAGCGGACGTAGGTCGCTCCTTCCGCCCGGAGCGCACTCTCGATGCGCTGTTTGGAAAAGCCGGGTATGTTGTTGGTAACCGTCTTTGCCTGTCTTTCCGACCGTTCCTTGGCATCCATTACCTCGTCAGGCGTTAGCCGGTACGGACGTTTGTCTCCGCCGGACAACACCACATGGCCGCCTTCCATCGCCCCGGCGGGCAGCACCACATCCACGATGCCGGACTGCTTGTCGCGCACAAGCACCATTTCTTTGGCCGAACGGTCAGGCAGGTCTTTTAGCCGGTCAACCACGAAATAGTTTCCTTTGGTGTTCCATTCGGAGGGCATGTATTCCCTGCAAGCATCCACCATTTGTGTCCCGTAGGTCAGGGCTTCCGTATAGGCCAGTTCCACCATTTCCGGGTCGTCATTTGATGTCCCGGCAAGGGCTTCTTCTACTTTCCTGTCATAAAATTCCAAATTGAATTTATCTAGGAATGCTTGTTTGTCCGTTTGCGAAGCGAAATTGCGCCCGTCCACGCCCATGCCCCCTTTGCGGATGATGTCAAGCAGGATGGCGCTTTCCCGAGAATCGACCTGCGGTTTCTGCTTGTCACGCAGTTCCGTAGTCCGCCGGTGGTCTCTCAATACGGCGTATTCGATTTTTTCGCCCTGTTCGGCCTTACGCATTACGTTTACGGCATTGTTCACGTCTGTCTCGATGGCTTCCAGATAGGTGGGGTTCTCCTGAAGTTCGTTTGTCCAGTATTCCACCAACGGCAGGCTGTCCGGAGAAAGTTTGGCCGGAAGTCCGAAATCCATCAATTTTACGCCTGCAGCCAGTTCAGCTACCAGCTTCTCGAACTTCACGGCATCCTCCGACGGGGCCTTTCCTCCCTGCATGACCATGCCTTCACGGGCCAATCGCTGCTGGTGTCCGGTGGCACTGACTACTTGACGAACCAGCTCCCTTACGTAGTCTTCATAAGCCGTGAAGTGCTTTTGGTCGGGCATATAGACGGCATCTTTCAACGTGTCGTACCGGGGGAAGCCAGCGGCATCCTTGCGGACAGGGACGAGGTTCTGCCTGATTTGGGCGGCAAAATGATTGACCGCACTTCGCAACTGCCTTTCTTCCGCCTTTAGGTTGCCCCGCTCGTTAATGCCTCCGCAGTTCTCCAACAAAGCTTTGTAAGCATCCGGGTTGGACATCGGCAAGGTGGTCTGGTCCACATTGAAGAGGGTGCGGATTTCCCGTTGGCGTACGCCCTTGTATAGGGTGCGTTCTTCCTTGGGCAGTTTGAGATAGTCTTCCCTAGACAGTCTGTCATTCGGGTTGTTCCGGTGGACATACTTTGCCCAATTATACCAGTGGAACGGCACGCCTTTTTCCCCTTGCAGTACGAACTCGCCGTTTTCCCTTGCCTCATTGAAAGTCAGATAGCGGGCGGTCTTGTACCCGTTCCGGTCAGCGTTCATTCCCAATATAAGCGCGTTGTACGGGCTAACTTCCGGCCCTTTCGGGTAGAATTTCGGGACGGTCTTCCCGGATGGGTTCAGCCAGTAGCCGCCGCTGGCTGCGGCACCGGCCAATGCGTCGGCCAGCAGATCTTTCTCGCGTTCTGCGGCTTGTTCTTGCGGGCTTTTCTCTTTCATTGCATAGAATTTTAATGATTCAACAATCAGTTTTGTTATTTGAGCGCCATACCTTTTTCCCTGCCTTCTTCCAATGTTCTTTCGGACATCCGATAATACTCTTGTGCGGACAACTGTGTTTCATCATGCTTAGCAAGCACGGCGTTGGCCAGCGTATTCAAGGGCAATGCCCCGTCCCGGCAGGCTTCTACGGCGGTTTCGGATAGTTGGATGCTGCAGGGTACATTGTCAATGTCCATGAACAGGATACCGCCTTGCAGCACGGGATTAGCCAGCCGGGGATTCAACGGCTCATCGGGATAAAGTTTGTACAGCCGTTTGGATCGGACTTCCTGTTCATCAAGTGCTTCATGTCCAGCCTTGTTCAGTAGGTTCAGTCCGCCCATACCAATTAGTGTCAGTTTAAGCAACGGGTTCTTTACGAACATTCCCAAAAGGATGGAGGCCACTGGGAGCAGACTGTCTTTTACCCCGAACGACTTGTTTTTTCCGGTGAACAGTCCCGCCAACACATCGGGAAGCATGGCGATGACGTACCCTAAATTCTTTCCGGTGTTTCCTATGCCGTCCAGCCCGAAGGTATGCAACAAGTTGTTCCAGCCGTTTTCGTTGGCGGTTTGCGGAGCATCCGGCACGGGTGCTTCTGGGCTGTTTTTCAGTTCCGGCGTTTGTTCCGGTGGTTCTTTATGTGAAACTGCATCATCCGTTTCCGTCACTTCCTTTTTTTGCTTTTCCTCCTCGGCGGCAACCATTTGCAGGTACTCTTCTTCATGACCGGGTGCGACAATCATCGGCACGTCCTTGTAGCGTTCGTCATTCTTTTTTTCTGCAGGCGCATCGGTTGGGAACATGGAAAAGCCATAATCGCTGGCCGTTTGATTTTGTACAGTCATTTTGGCCCAAAATGGTTTTTCTGTGAGGATGCCCATTGGCTTGACAAGTCGCTCATTGACAGAAAGCACGTAAGGATTCTCATAGGAGACAATGGCTTTGCCCTGTTTCCGGAAGTCTGTGAACACGTTCTTTTCCGATCCGAACACGCCCCGGCTGATGCAGTCCTCCACAGTCAGCTTCTGTTTGTCAGCTTCCTGTTTCCCGTTCAGATACCATTCCACACCGAAAGAAGCGACTTCCAGCCCCAAGTTTCCGGCAAGCGCCGTCCAAGAAGCGATTCCGCCGGTACTTACGGCATCCACCCCGAATGAGACAGCCCTTCCTGCTATTTTTTCTTGGGTCGAAGGCTGATAGGCGGCTTCGCTCCGGACATTGATTTCTTGTTCCAAAGGGGATTCTGACAAGGAACGGGCGAAACCGAACAGGCTGCCTTCCATGCCTTTTTGTAGTACGTATTCCACGGACGATTTGGGCATCCGATCAGCCACCATGCGGTCTATCATCATCTGTTCCACGCGATAGTCCACGTAGGCGGACGCCAAGTCGCCGCCCAGCTTACGGGAAAACTCATCATACTGCTCTCGCCCAATCTCTGCCACTATCGTGTTACGCCATTCTCCGGTCAGCAGAGCCAGGTCGGACGTGAAATTCTTGTTCCCTGCGATGCGCTCCCGGCACATCGCCACATAGTCCTCCGCCGTCTTGCTGTTCCATTCGCCCGTCAGCCGCAGGTATTGGACGGTATCATCGGGTATCCCCACGACTCCGTTCGTGAAACTCCGCAGCAGTCCTACCGGGCTTAATGTGAACTCGCCGATTTCTTCCGCCTGTTTCTTGTCCAATTCGGATTTTACCTCCCGCATGGCAGGTACCATGTACGTATTGAAGTAGCTTTGCAGGCAGTATTCCACCTCGGCGAACCTTCCGCTATGTCGTATTTCCTTGTTCATGTGATGTTAAGTTGTTTCATCAGTTGTTCCTTTGTCTGTTCAATGGCGTTCCGGCAGGCTTCCATCTGCTTGGGATAGTATTTTTCCAGCATCGTGTCCTTGCCGATTTCATTCTGGAGAAAGCCAACCGCTGTCTCCCGATTGATTTCCACCGAAGCCTCGCCTTCCTCCTTGTTATTAAACCAGGCCTTGGTCCACCAGCGGACTCCCGCACGGTCGGGATAGACCGTCACTAACCTTGGAATGTCAAAACTGCGTACGTCTATTTCCAATCCTTCCAGCGGGTCGGTGATGCCGCTGGCGGTTATGGCTTCGTCAAGTCTTTTTTTTTACTGGTTTCCCCGGCAGTCGAAAGAAATATCCCGTGCCGCAGAGCCAGATAGTTCAGGAAGTCTCCCACCAGCAGGTTCTGCACCTTGGCCGCAATGGGCATGGCGCGTGCACTGATTCCCAACGGATTAGCTAAGGACGGGATAGTCTCATAAAAATAGTTGCGAATAGCCGACAGCGAGAAGATGTTGCGCAGCGATTGGGCGGTTCGTTCCGGAAGCGGATACAGCCCGTTTCCGATTTCCGAAAGATAGTCCGGATAAAAGCGCAGCATCAGTTCCTCGATTTCATCCCGGTCATCGTCATAGTCTGTCGGTATGTCCATTTCGAGGGTCTCAATGTCGGGCATTCCCGCATGGCCTTGCTGTCGGGCCGTCTTCAGGTTGCCGTACAGCATGGCAAGGAAGTCGATGGGGTTGATTTCTTTCCCGTCATATTTCACTTCCAGATGAAGCAGGTCTCCACTGATGGCCAGGATGCTTCCTGCTCTCAGTCCGGCCCCGAAAGGAGCCATGGCCCTTGCCAGATGTGCGTAGGTCACTTCATACTTTCCGTAACGTGCCGTTTGGAACAGCCCGTGCGTGGGATTGCTTCCGATGCCTGTCACAGTTCCGTCCGCCACGGCCATCAGGAGGTAGCGGTTCGTGGCAAAGTCCGTGCCGTGGTGGAAAAATTTCTTCCCGCTATGGGGATGCGTCTGTTCGCCGTAGCCCAAGGTCAGTTTTACGTCCCCGTTCCGCTCTTCAAACGGCATGCGGTAGCCGCTTGCCGAGTAGAGGTTCATATCTTGCGTATAGTCCATATTACCGTTTCTGTTCATTCGCTTGTGCTTGATTTTTCATTCATCATTCTTGATTTTCCGTTTCTTGTCATCTTCTCATCCCGCCTTGCCGGTTCTGTCCTTCTTCCGGGGATTGCACGGCTGGCAGCGACCGTTCCACCTTGGAGTTGTTACCAATCAACATCATTCCCATCAGCAGGCCGGCGATTTTGCCGAGCCAGCCGAAGCGTCCGAATACTAGCAGGGCGGATGCCACGAGGCCGAGCATCCCCAGCCCGGACACGTTTCCATGCCCCAAATTGGCAAAGAAGTTGCCGAACATATTCAGCCCGTTTCCTCCTGTCAGGTTGCCTAAAAATGTGCCGATGCCTCCCCATGTCTCGTTAAACGAACGGACACCGTCTTTTACCCCGTGCAGAGCTTCTCCCGTTTCTTCAAGGGCTTCTTCTACTCCCTTGGCGGCTTGTCCGACCACTTCCAGCCCCTTGTCCACGGTTTCTTCGCCGACCAGCACGTCCGCCACGCTGCGTACCACCGGTTTGTCGTTCACGATGTTTTCCCAAGCAAGATACCCCATTCCGCCTCCGACAACCGCTGTCTTAGTGGCATGGCCGAATCCGGCAAGGGTACGCTGGGGATGCACGACGGTACTGCTCAGTGAACGGGTAGCCGGATTTATGGCCAGTCTTTTTCCGAATCCTAATATTTTAGCCCATGCGCTCATTGTCTTTTTTATCTTTATCCTTTATTTTACATTTAGTTTACTGTTGTCCATTCCTTTTCCATCTACGCATCGCGGTTCTTGCGATTTCCGCCTTGTCCGCTTTTTCCGGTCTGGCCCCTTCGTCAATCATCGCCCACACGTCAGCCAGCGAGGTGTATTTCACGGCCAGTGTCAGGTGGCGTAGTTTCCGGTTCATCACCTTCAGTTTCGGCCGTATGCCCAGCACCAGTTCTATCCGTTGTTTTTCCGTCATCTTGACATCGCTCAGGCAGGCTTGCCTGATGTCGTTCACGATTTCCACACTGCCTAATATCAGGTCTTGGTACAGCCGGTTGCGGTTAGGGGTCAGTGCTACGGCTATCGCATTCCCCGCATGGTCACGTAACTGCCGGTTCAGGCTGCCCATGTTCTCGGTCAGTATCCCGACCTCGTGGTAGAACCCGTATATCTGCGCCGCATAGCTGATAATGTCCCGGAACGAGTCCAGGTAATCGTTGAACTGCCGCTGGAGGTCGGTTGTGGCTTCCACTTCTTCCCGTGTCCAGATATGTCCGGTTGTCTGTAGCATCATGGCCCGTTCCTGCGCTTTCAACTGGTCTTCCGCTTTTTCGGTATAGAGGTACACCATCCCGGCCAAGGTCGGGTCAATTTGCGCCTTTAGCTGCAACGTGCAGACAAGCAGCAGGCTCATTATCACAATATGTCTCTTTATCCCTATCATTCTTCATTCATCTTTTTTCATTCTTCATCGGATTGCCTTTGCCGCTCTCCGCCACCTGTCCAAGGCAGCATTGGCCACTTCACCGTTACTCCGGTCAATCATCCCGGCTGTGATGCTGTTCCACACATCGGTCATCGTGTAGTAGCGAATGCTCAGGTAAAGCAGGTGCAGCTTCTTGCTGAATGCGTCCAGCCTGTCTGACAACGCCCAAAGGGTCTCGCTCCTTTCCGCGCCGGTCAGCATGTTTTGCGGACCTCCCGTAGCCACGGCATTTCGGAGCAGCGTATAGACCGTGACCAGTTCGGTGGCAGTTTCGATGTAAAGGTTGTTCATGCTCATCGTGGCAAGGATGCCTTGCGGGTTGTTTGTGACGGCTTTCCGCAGCCTGCCAAGGGTGATGAAGATGCGCACCCCGTCCTCGTAGAGGGTGGTGGCGGCTTTCAGGGAGGAAGCATAGCCTTCCACGGTCTGCAGGTAACCGCTGTATTTCCGTTCCCACTCGTGTATCTTGTTGAACTCGGCGGCAATGGTGTTCTGCAGGACGGCCGTCCGGGTTTGTCCGTCCACCTGTTCCTCTATCTGCCCGTTGATGGCTTCGTTCCCTTCAGCGAGTGCCATCCATTCCAGCGGGTTAGTCTGTACGAATTGGGCCTGTACCTCTTGAAAGGTACAAATGCCTGACAGGATAATCAGTATGCTAACGGTTTGTAATCTCATAGATGCCATTCTTTCGTTTGTTCTGTGCCACCCGTTCCCGAATGAAGGGAACCACTTCCTTATGGATATCCACGCCGATGATGTCAAGCCGGGGCGTGGTACGGTCGCCCGAATAGACGCTCACGTTTTTCAGTCCGACCAACTGTTGCAGCAGCCCGCTCCGTTCTCCGAAGTCCACCACACGGTACAGTTCAATGTATTCGTTGCTTCGGACGAATACGCCATGTTCGTAGATGAGTTGCTCCCCAGTTATTAAGTACGCCATGCGCTTCAAATAGACGAAACGGTAAGCCAGCACCAATGACAAAAGCACAGACAGCCACAGAAACAGACTGCTCAAAGGCATTTTCTCAATGCCTGCATATCCATAGCCGCACAAGGTGAGCGCCAGCAACAGCAGGTTGTCGATGAAGAACTGCATCGTCTGTGGCCGCAACTGGACTGTATTGTAATTGATTGTCTGCATGGGTTTCATCGTCTGAATCGGGTGGCTTGTTCTTCGTTTTCCGTTTCCTTTATGCGGTTTTCCACCTCGTTATTTCCGCTTTCTTTTAGGCAGCTATCCATCCGTTTGCCTAACAATAGGTCGTTCCAGTCTTTATAGCCTTCATTAGCGGGATGATAGTCGATACGTCCTTTTTCCAGGCCGAGTTCCTTGCAGACGGCATCGAAGTCGAACGTGCGCACATTCACTTCCGTCCGCCCGTATTTTCCGGTCAGGTCGGTTACGACCAAGGTGTCTTTTCCCGTCATATGCGAATTGAATACCCGTCCGTTCATCTGCAAGGCGAAATTCACGGCATACAGTTCCCCGGCACGGTCCCGATCAAAACAGAGGTGATGGTTGGCTTGGGGCGTTTGTTCGAGCATCCCGGCAAACTGCCGGATACTCGGCGTCCCGCCGGTAGAGATGAATACGGAATTGCCCAAATCCCCGTATGCTACAGTCTGCTTCTTTTCCAGTTGGTAGAAAGCCATCGCGTCAAAGGCGCTCTCGAACCAATACACGTCTTTTACGCCTGAAAGCGGCACATTGAACCCCATATCGCTGCGGTGGCTGTTGAGCCGTCCTATCCACATGCCCTCGGTGGCGTTGCTTCCGGCCGCCATGCCTTTGTAGGCGGTCTTGCCTTCAATATTCGGTCGGCTGCGTTCCTCCAGCCCTACGATTTGTCGGCCCGGCCAGGCAGGAAGCGACATAGGAAAGGCGAGGTTGGTGTACACCTTACCGTCCGTCCGGTGCTTGGAGGCGAGGAAAAAATGGGCGCAAAAGGCACGTTGGGTATCGAGGTCGATGCCCCGGTTCTTGAAATAAGGATAAAACTTCTTCTGGCTTTCCCAATCGTCCATGCGGAAAACGTGGAGGTCGTACTCGTCAATATCGAACGGCTTGCTGTCCTTGGCCGGGTTGTATATCTTCGTTTCCCTGATTTCCTGCAGCTCGTTCAGCAGGCGGCGGCACACGAGGTTCACCAGCCGGTCTTTCGACATCCCCGCCGTATATTCAGGGAACAAATCCGGAAATTCCTTGATGAAGGAAATTACGTTATAATTCCTTCTTTCCGGAGGACGGAAACAGCAGAAGCCGTTGCTCGTGACAATGAACTTGTCGCCGCGCACCCTGCGTCCGTCACTGTCTGTACGCACGTAGGAGGGGCATCGTAGCCCGTCCCGGCGGTTCAGCTTATAACCGGCATCTACCAGCAGTTCCTGAATGCTCAACCTCCGTTTATAATCTTCATAAGTTAGTTCAGACATGGATTAATTCTTCATTCTTAATTTTTCGTTCTTCATTCAACTGCATCTATATCCCGTGCCTCATATCATGCTGCATCCGTTCCGTGTTAACCGCAGCTTCGAAGTTGCGGGCAGCCACGTCCATCGGGGTGTCAACGCCGGGCTTGAAGTAACATCTTGGCGGAGGTGGCGGGCCGTGGCGTTCCAGAAAGATATCGGGAGCGGGAGGATGTCGGTGATGGCCGAGTTCTCCCATGACCGTCACTCCGGCAAGCAGGGCAGCGCCGATTTTCGTGCCCAACGACACGTTGTCCCTCGATTTCATGTCCACTTCCCCGAATATCTTGGAAAATAGTTTCAGCCGGTGGTAATCATCTATAGCCATGAATTTGTCGTATTGTTTTTGGGTAAGTTCATGGCTCACCGTTTCCCCGTCAATGACAGCGGTCATCTTGTATTTTCCTTCCGTCTCGCTGGGTTCCACCCGGATTTCGTCAACCGTCACTTCGCGTCCGTGCCTTCCTTCCCGGTACCATCCTTTATCGGGGTTGATACAGGCAAGGTCGCTTCCGTCCATGACCACCGTGCCTTTGGTCAGTCCTTTTCCTTCAGGCTGCACGGATAAACTTTCATGCTGTCCTCGTTCATTTTGTCCCAGTTGCTCCACGGTAGAAAGCTGCCGTTCCAGGTCTTCCTTGACGGACGGATGCAGGGGAATGTCAATAGGCTTGTCGCTGTTCAGCATTTCCATCGTGATGCCGCTTGCAAAGTCTTCTTTGATGATGCCGTTCATGATTTCCAGCCGTTTTTCTACCGGCACTTCCTGCAAGGAGTTGTTCGTCAGGACAGACAGTTCTTCATCCGTCAGGTCATATTGCAGGTCGGCGGGCACGGAAGCGGACTGGACGGCCAGCTGCTTGCTTGCCGCATCAATATGGATGCCGTGGCCCGGATGGGCCGCGTCATCAAGGAGACGGCCCAGGCATTCCTGCCATTTCTCGTTGCTGAAATAAACCGGGGATGTGATAAGGGTGCGATACGGCTTGGCTGACTCTGAAGGTCTTGGCCGTGTCTGCAAGGGTGTGATGACCGTTTCCAAATCCTTCAGCACGTCTTCTCCGGCCACAGTAGCGGTAGGATGCCCCTTGTAATAAAATCCGTAGCCTCCGGATTGCAGTTCGCCGGGCTTCATGCGTCTGTCAGGGCGGTCGGGTACGATGGGCGCACCGGGATAATAGAGGTTGCCGCCGATACGCCGCAAGTGGAAGCCGTCCTGCTGCCGGGGTGTCCAGCCGAGGAAACAGGCTCCCCAAGGGTGGCGCAGGGGAAATGGCCGCCCCAGCCGCCCGTATTCGCCCGCACCGATACGGTAGCCGTGCAGCCCCATGGCCACACGGCCGTTGGCGTTCCGGGCGTGTACGAAATCCTTGGGCAGGTCAAAGTCCGCCGATACGATGCTGGCAAAGGTATTGTAGCATCGTTGATTGGCATAGTTCGTACCCCAATCGGTCAATGCCTGCAGTTGTTTTTCGCTGATGGGATAGGACAGCAGCGGGGAATCATGCCCCTGCACAATCAGGACAAACCCCTCGCTGCTTCCTGCGATATACCCCCTCATGCCATTGCGTGCCAGAATGTCGCGCATCTCCGGCGGCAGTTCAAGGGGGCGTAGATTGGTATTCTTGCGTATGCTCATTTCCTTGGCTGTTTAGGTTGGTGTGAATGTTCAGACATCGCCGCCTGCAAGCGCTTCTTCCATTTCTTCCTGTTTCAGGTCAAGGAAGCGCAAGGCGGTGTCGTCGTTCATGGGCAGGTCGCGCAGGCGGCAGAACTTCTCGTATTCAGTCTGCCAAGCCCTTGAATGGTGGCGCACGTAATCCGTCCAGTCATATTCGCCGCTTTGCACTTTCTCTACAAGGGTCTCTTCGGGAAAATACTCTTCCTTTACCATGGCGGTTTACAGTTTTTGAAAGTTGCTATTCTGTGCTTTCATGCGGCTGCTCTTCTTCAATTCGTTCCACATCTCATCGGAATAATCTTCTTCGTGGATGTAGTTGAGATTGCCCGCTTCATCGGCCGCCCAGCAGCCGAAACAGCCGAAGTTGTACTTTTCCCATTCTTTCTTGGATGCTTTTTTCCACTGCACGCTGTCTCCCCCACACACGAGTAGACCGGTAGGTTCGGTCAGGTCGATGCCGATGGTCATCAGGTCGTCTCCATCAGCCACGGTCAGAGGTTCTCCGGCACGCAGGCAGTTGATTTCGGCATTGGACAAGTGGAACTCATCAGCTATGATTTGCAGGTTACGCCCGATGACAGGGGTCGGTACGGATAGTATTTGTCGGGTGTCGGGGTCTATCTGGTGAAAAGCCTGCACCTGTTTGCCGTCATCGGTTGTCAAGGTGCCGATAACAGCTTTCCCTTCTGTCAGCCTACGTTTGTTTTCCTCGCTGAACCGTTCCAGCCGGCTTTCCTCCAGTACAGGATAAAATAGCACGTCCACTGTCCCATCCTCTCGTCTGACCAAGGCAAAACGGGTGCGGCAACGGACGGTGTTGCCCTCCGTGTCATCCGTTTGTATGGGCAATACAGGCGAACGGCGGCCGGAATAGATGTCTTGCAACACGCACAAAGGTAGGTCGTCTATCATCTCCCGTGTCAGCCCAAACTCTTCGAGGATGCCGTAGGGCATTTCTTCGTCCGTGAATTTGTATGTGTTCATGCTTACGTGAATTAAATGGTTATTCTCGGACAAATGTAAGATGGCGATGGGAGGGAAAGTGAGAACAGAAAAGGAAAGTGCGAAATTTTGGGGATAATTAGCGGAATCGGGAAAAATCATACTGTCAATCATACTTTATAAAGAAAGAATTGATTCTCTATGGGATATATATATGCAGCAAGTGCCAGAATAGTTTAGGAAGATAATAAAGGCTACTTTGAAGGCAGCTCTGTTAAACTTAGTCGTAAACAGTACCGAACATAGCATGATTCCAAATGAAAATTAGTATATTTGCACAGCGAATTATCAATATGCAACATACCTATGGCAATAACCAGAGTTAATAACATACGGCCTGAAATGCTTCTATGGGCAATCCAAAGAGCCGGGAGCAATGAGGAAAAAGCTGTTAAGGCTATTCCTGCATTGGCAGGTTGGTTGTCTGGGGAAAAGAAGCCTACAGTAGTTCAGTTACAGCAGTTTGCAGACAGATTTCATGTCCCGTTCGGCTATCTTTTTTTGCAGGAGATGCCAGAAGAAAGCATCCCCATTCCTATGTTTAGAGGAGAGGCTGCCCATTCAGAACATTTCGACTTGAATGTCTATGACACGATAATGAGCGTTCGCAGCCGTCAGGATTGGTTGGAGGAATATTTGAAAGAAAATGACATAGATACTTGCCAGTTGGTTAATACGGTAAATCTGACAACTCCTGTTGGAAAAACAGTTTCCCTGCTTCGGGAAGCTCTTCGTTTAGAACCAAGATGGGCGTTCAGCCTTGCCAGTGCCGAAGCAGCAGTCAGTTTGCTGACAAAACAAATGGAAGATGCAGGCATCTTTTTGGCGTACAACGGTGTGGTCGGGAACAATACCCACCGTCCTCTGAAAGTCAGCGAATGTCGTGGATTTGCGCTGGCAAGCAAAACAGCACCCTATATTTTTGTGAATAGTGCCGACAGTAAGTCTGCTCAATTATTCACATTGATTCACGAAGCGGCCCACTTGATGTTGGGTGTCAGCGCGGGTCATGCAGGTGAAGAAACGATAAGCCATGATTCGGTGGAAATATATTGTGACAAGGTAGCTGCCGAGTTTTTGGTTCCGGCTACTGAGTTGTGCAGCGTCTGGAACGGAAATATAAAATATGTATCCCATAGGTTTAAGGTAAGCGAAATAGTTGTAGCTCGCCGTGCCCACGATTTAGATATGCTTTCTGATGAAGACTATCGTGCGTTTTGGTTGGAATACAGGAAACGGCCTCTTGCGAAAAAGGAAGGAAGCGGAGGAGATTTTTATTTAACGAGCGTGAAGCGTGTCGGAAGGCTGTTTGCCATTCATGTCCGTAATGCCGTAAATAGTAGGCAATTAAGTTATACAGAAGCCTATAATTTAACTGGACTGCATGGCAATACGTACCAACACTTTATGACCAATAATATCTGAAGCTTATGGCATACATATTTGACACCAACATATTCATACGTTCCAAGAATGAAATGCCTATGGAAGTGTGGCCTACTTTTTGGCAAAAAATGGCTGAGATGATTAATTCCGGACAGGTCTATTCAAGCATAAAAGTAAAAGCGGAAATAGATAAAGGTAATGATGAATTGACCACATGGATACATGATAACGCACCAGATTCATTTTATTACGCAATAGACAATAAAGTATTGGCAAAATATGCCGATACGCAGATTTGGGCACAAACCAAGCTTGTATTCACTGAAAATGCACGGCAAGAGTTTGCCACAGTTGCTGATGCTTACCTCGTAGCGACTGCCGCAGCTAAAGGACTGACACTGGTTACATACGAAACTTCTGACCCGAATTGCAAAAGGCGTGTAAAGATTCCCGATGTATGCAATGCCATTGGTGTCCGGTTCTGCGACCTGAACACCGCCCTAAGAGAAATGGGTATCACGATATAAAATCAGCATATTCAATCACTGCTCTTGAAAATTACTTTTCTGGGTGGTACAAAAATATCAGTGCACTTGAAGATTACGGTTTTCATATTGCACTATAAAAGGGAGCTATGGAGTTTGTCAATACGGCAAGCTCTTTTTATTTATGCATTATAACATCTTGAATATCCAGGGTCAGCGGAATTTTCAGTCTGATTCTTAAGTATGATTTCCTACAAAATGTTATAATCCGAAGACTTCTTCCACTTCAAGCCCCTTGTAATATTCCTTCCACATTACCTTTGTACCATGAAAAAGTCATGGATATTCCTTACCCTTTTGTCAAGTGCCCTTTCCGTACAGGCACAGTTCCATACGCTTGCCACCCGTAAACCTCTGTACAAGGTGCATGAAGCGTCTGGGCGTATAGAAACAAAAAGCCTCCCCGAATCCGGAGAGGCTGGTCGCACTCCTGACTTCGTCAATGCGCCACCCAAATTAAGATTTGTTGCCAGATATGTCGAA
>OCHK01001473.1_pt1 | contig 18260 bp, 9 predicted proteins | sample 1538551 | NCBI WGS metagenome assembly OCHK01 (sample SAMN04571707, study PRJEB22368) | human gut metagenome | biome: human gut; material: stool | host: Homo sapiens | place: Luxembourg | collected 2012-08-31
TTGGGACATCTACAAGCTGGACGTAGTCGTTATCCCGACAAACCGCCCCATTGCCCGCAATGACATGAATGACCGCGTTTACAAGACCAAACGCGAAAAGTATAAAGCCGTCATCGAAGAAATCGAGAAAATGGTAGAAGCCGGCCGCCCTGTGCTGGTAGGTACCACCTCCGTAGAGATCTCCGAAATGCTGAGCAAAATGCTTACCATGCGTAAGATTGAGCACAACGTTTTGAACGCAAAGCTGCACCAGAAGGAAGCCGACATCGTGGCCAAAGCCGGTTTGAGCTGCGCCGTAACCATTGCCACCAACATGGCAGGTCGTGGTACGGACATCAAGCTGAGCCCGGAAGTGAAAGCTGCGGGCGGTCTTGCCATTATCGGTACGGAACGCCACGAATCGCGTCGCGTAGACCGCCAGTTGCGTGGTCGTGCCGGACGTCAGGGTGACCCCGGTTCATCCGTATTCTTCGTATCTCTGGAAGACGACCTGATGCGTCTGTTCTCCTCCGACCGTATCGCCGGCGTAATGGACAGGCTCGGCTTCAAGGAAGGTGAGATGATTGAGCACAGCATGATCTCCAAATCCATCGAACGCGCACAGAAGAAAGTGGAAGAAAACAACTTCGGTATCCGTAAACGTCTGTTGGAATATGACGACGTGATGAACAAGCAACGTACTGTTGTTTATACCAAACGCCGCCACGCCCTGATGGGTGAACGTATCGGTATGGATATCGTTAATATGATCTGGGACCGTTGCGCGAATGCGATCGAGAACAATGACTACGAAGGCTGTCAGATGGAACTGCTCCAGACATTGGCTATGGAAACTCCGTTCACCGAAGAAGAATTCCGTAATGAAAAGAAGGACACATTGGCAGAAAAGACATTCAACATTGCCATGGAAAACTTCAAACGCAAAACGGAACGCCTGGCACAAATCGCTAATCCGGTCATCAAACAAGTATACGAAAACCAGGGACATATGTACGAAAACATTCTGATTCCTATCACAGACGGAAAACGGATGTATAACATCTCCTGTAATCTGAAAGCGGCTTACGAGTCCGAATCAAAGGAGGTGGTGAAAGCTTTCGAAAAGTCTATCCTGCTGCACGTTATCGACGAAGCATGGAAAGAAAACCTGCGTGAGCTGGATGAGTTGAAGCACTCTGTTCAGAACGCAAGCTACGAACAGAAAGACCCGCTGTTGATCTACAAACTGGAATCCGTAACACTGTTTGACGCTATGGTGAACAAGATCAATAACCAGACTATCTCCATTCTGATGCGCGGACAGATCCCTGTACAGGAAGCTCCGGCAGACGAACAACAGCCACGCCGCGTAGAAGTACGCCAGGCTGCTCCCGAGCAACGTCAGGATATGAGCAAGTATCGTGAACAGAAACAAGACCTCAGTGATCCGAACCAGCAGGCTGCTGCCAGTCAGGATACTCGCGAGCAACAAAAACGCGAACCGATCCGTGCGGAAAAGACGGTAGGACGCAATGATCCTTGCCCATGCGGAAGCGGTAAGAAATATAAAAACTGCCACGGACAGAATGCTTAACAGCAGTCCGATGTAAGATTATAATCTAAAAGAAAGCCTCAAACGGTTAAAAACTGTTTGAGGCTTTCTTTTATTCATCCAAAATAGTACTTTTGCTTAAACTACTAAAGATATCAAGACTATGGCAAAATTCTATTCACTGGCATTTGTTTCTCTGCTACTGTTGGCACTCGGCAGCTGTCAGAGCCTGGAGCAGATTTCTATTGACTATATGCAGCCCGGAGATATGACTTTCCCTTCTCAACTCCGTAAAGTGGCTATCGTGAATAACACCAGCACCGAACCGGATAACAAGCTGATCACACAGACCGAAAAGCCGAAAGAAAACGTACCCGAAATAAGCCACGCCACAGCGTATGCCAATGGTAATGTTAAGATTGCAGCAGAATCACTGGCGGAAGAAATAGCGCATCAGAACTATTTCGATGTAGTGGTGATCTGTGATTCCGCTTTACGGGCCAATGACAAGTTTCCTCGTGAAAGTACACTGAGTCAGGAGGAAGTCCAACAGCTGACATCAGACTTGGGAGTGGACTGTATCATCGCAATGGAAAACCTGCAATTCAAAGCGACCAAAACGGTTCGTTATATCCGTGATTTTAACTGCTACCTGGGGACAGTGGATGTAAAAGCCTACCCGACGGTGAAGGTATACCTGCCCTCGCGCAGCAAACCGATGACTACGCTACACCCCACCGACAGTATCTTTTGGGAAGAATACGGAGGATCGGTAACAGAAACATTTGCACACATGATACCTGATGCACAGATGTTACGGGAAGCTTCTGAATTTGCAGGGACTATCCCTGTCAAACAGTTACTCCCTTTCTGGAAAACAGGCAAACGATACTTGTACACCGGTGGCTCCGTACAGATGCGTGACGCGGCAATCTTTGTCCGTGAAAATTCATGGGACAGAGCTTTCGAACTTTGGGAACAAGTGTACAACGGAACCAAGAAGGAAAAGAAAAAGATGAAAGCTGCCCTCAATATCGCTGTTTATTATGAGATGAAGGACAGCTTGGCAAAAGCAGAAGAATGGGCAGTCAAAGCACAGCAACTTGCCCAAAAAGTAGATAAGAAAAACATTCCCGAAAATGCGGCGTACGCCACCATTGACGATATACCGAATTACTACCTTACAACCCTTTATGCAAATGAATTAAAGGAACGTAACAGTCAATTGCCCAAGCTAAAAATGCAAATGGAGCGATTTAATGATGATTTTTAAGGAAATCATGCATTGATTATTATTTTTTTTATACCTTTGAGGTAACAAAAAGGAAGAACCTATGAAACTGAGCCAACAATCTCTGTCTACCATCGAATCGGCTATCCAAAAGGCAGCCGGCAAATATGTATGTGGCTGCGACCAGACAGCCGTAACAGATATTCATTTACAACCGGACCAAACATCGGGACAACTCACTATTTATAACGACGATGACGAGGAATTGGCTAATGTAATGATTGAAGAGTGGGCAACTTACGATGGAGATGATTTCATGGAAAATGTAGAGCCCAACTTGAAAAGTATCCTTTGCAGAATGAAAGATGCAGGAGACTTCGATAAAGTAACAATATTAAAGCCTTATTCATTCGTACTGGTAGATGAAGATAAGGAAACAGTTGCAGAATTGTTGCTGATAGATGACGATACATTGCTTGTGGATGACGAACTGCTGAAAGGACTGGATAAAGAACTGGACGAGTTTCTGAAAAATTTGTTGGAGAAATAAAGATGTTCGATTGCCCGGCATGGCCTTGCTGAAGCAATTATCATTTATAAAAAGAATAATCGGAAGTAAACAGGGGAATACCTTTTACTTCCGATTATTCTTTTTTCGTTTTATATGATTCGTACAAACCCAAGTTTCCCTATCAGCGCTGACTAAAAAGCCGGAGCAGTGTAGGTAGATAAATTACTTTGCTTCAATCGCTGTCCGATAAACAGATTTTGCCGTTTCAATTACATTTTGTAACTTATGATCTGATGAATCAGCTGTTTTGTTTTTCTCCGCCCATGCTTTCTCCATGCCATAGAAATTAATCGGTTCTTCCGCTGATTCACCAAGTTTGCCGTCCAACTCCCGTTGTTTCTGCTCAAAGAAAGTTTTCCAACGTTGATAATACAAGTCTTTCAAAATCCCGCTCCACTCCCGATGGGAATAATCATGCAGACCTCCCTGATTGGCAGCTATACTGTCTCCCCAAACCGTGATCAGCGCAGAAGCATTCCATTCGTAAAGTTTCTTTTCTTCTTCCGTGGTTCCCAAAGAACGTGCGGCATTCAGCCATGAAGACGCCGAGAACTCCTTTCGGGTGGACAGCAAACTGTCCTGAGCTAATATTAACTCCAGAAACTGTTGTGTCTGTTTCCCGAAGCTATCCCTATCTTTCCGATCATAACTCTGAGAAATTTCTTCAAGCAGCACATTCCCCTTATCTGCCAGACTCTGACGCACCACGTCCACCAAATCATATTCAAAGTTATTATTTCCCTTGTACTGATCTGCAACAGAAAGTAACAAGCGGGCTGCCTTTGCCGTTGAATCAGGTGAATAGAATAACTTGGCATATCCCCATGTCGACGTTCTGTCCAGATGAAATCCCGGACGGGCGCACAACAAGGATTCGACTGTCCCTTCTCCCTGATAATTCTTCGGAGCATTGTAAACTGTATGTTCCAGCGCACGCCATGCTTCCGCTACTTCCGGTGACAAATCATTTCCATACCGCGCTTTCAGATACGTTTGCAGCCATTCATCCGGTGAAAAACGTTCTTCCCGCCAAGGAAGCTCATACAGCAATTCAAACATCACCGGATTATTCTCGATTCCTTCCGGAGTAGCTCCTACCCCCCGCAAGGTTTTCCCGTTGACATGTGCACAGGCGTTATAATATCCATTCACCAGTTGCTCCATCCGTCCGTGCAGACCGACATTACCGCCAAAGTTAAGCAACATACAATAGAGCCAGTCATGCTTGCCGAAACCTTTCTCCCGATACCACATCGACTCCGGATCACCCCATTGCGGAAGTTTCTCACTATACAAATCCAGTACCAGCAAATCACTGGAATCGAGTGTGTTGACCATCGCTTCCCGCGGATTCGCCTGCCATGCCTGCATCACCCACACAGCCTCCGGATTCGCTTTCTTCATAGCACCCATAATAGAAGTTCCCGCCTTTGCCAAGTCTACTCCTTCCGTATTTCCTCCTTCGTGAAAGGGGTCCATACTGTAATACTTTGCTTTTCCGTACAGTTTCTCCAACTCCTCATAATACATGGCAGCAAATGAATCGAAATGTTCATCTTCCGTAGAAAGAAAGGCCGGACGAGGAAAACCGCACCATTTACCGGGATCGGCAATCTGATACCCCAGTTTCTCGCCGATATTACGGGGGACCATTCCTGCATATCCGGGGAATACCGGTTCAATGCCCAGCTCCCTCATTCGGGCAATGATCTTCTTTTGCAGTGCTTCCTGTTGCCGATACCAACTGTCGGGATTCGGTCCACCCCATCCTTCCAGATTATTCATCTGCCACCATGCCATAAAGGCAGGACCGGAAATAAACTCATTGATCTCCTCCGTCGTATATCCGATACGTTTCAGCAGATTATACCAGACAACCTCCATCCCTGTTATACTCAAAGGCATATTGATGCCGTGCATCGCCATCCAGTCTATTTCTTTCTCCCAGCGTTCCCAGTCCCAGAAAGCCATGGAGTAGGAATAGGTACAGTAATTCAGGTAATATCGATTCTTCATAGCCGTCGCCTGTCGGATTTTCTTTTGAGGCAGAGGCAGTACTTCCGGCAATTTCTGCGAGGGATTATTCCACGAAAGATGAATACCTGCCACGTATTTCAGGTACCAATTCAAGCCCGTAGCCAGTGAAAGATCGGAGTTTCCGGTTATCAGTACTTTGCCATCCTTGGAGTCTATCTCAAAGTAGTCCTTTGCCGGATCGGCTTCATCAGTAACCAACCGGAAAAGGATTTGACCTTTCGACGTATTCTCCGTCACACGTGCTGCCAATGAATCGATTAGAGCAGACGTGGACTGGCAACTTGTATACATAACAACAGAACCAAATAATAAAAGTAATAGAAGACGCATGTTCATAGTCATTATTTTTTAAGGGTCATCAAATGTGTTTGAGCGTTTGAGCCCCTAAATATATTTCAAATTTCCGATTACTGAAAATAAAATGTAGTTCTTTTATACTGATACACATTAAATAACCTCCAATATATGAAGAGTCGGAAAGATATAGCATTGGCTCTAATAAAGAAAGAAGATGTGTCAAACAGTTATTTGCACATCTTCTTTCAATTTGTGTTTCAGTTAATTATTACTCCCATCCCGGATTATTGGGGGCCAGTTCTGGGTTTAATGCGATTTCATTAGTAGGCACCTGATACAAATAATACTTATCTAACCAACCTTTACCTGCTACCAAAGGATCATTATACATATAGATAAAACCTTCTTTCTTTCCTGTTGTATCAGCGTATCCTTTTTCAAGATCAACAAACTGTCCGGAATCGCCAATCTGCTCTTTAGTAGCCCATTGACCATACTGTATCTTATTGATAAACCAAGGTGCCTTTTTCCAGCGGCGCACATCGTAGAATCCAAATCCTTCACCCATCAATTCTACTATGCGCTCGCGACGAATCTCCCACAATACAGGGTCTACGGTCTGGTCGCGCTTCGGATCAAATCCGGCATTTATCTCGGCCACTTTCATATGGGCAACTCCCACCCGATCGCGTAACTTATTGATAGTAAGATCAGCAACAGTCTGATTGAAGCCCTCGGCACCTGTACCACCTTTTTCAAATTTAGCCTCAGCATAATTCAACATCACTTCATCAATCTTGAACAAAGGTACATCTGAGGTCCCTTCATTCTCTTTCGAATTGTCCCATACATTATAGTATCTGTACACATAGTTACCGCTACGGGCTACGAGGAAACCTTGTCCGCCATTGTTGGTGAAGAAGTGAGGCATTCCTTTCAATATAGCAGCAGACCAGTTCATCAATGGGAACACTTTATGTTTACCGGCTTCCCCATTTCCGCCCCCGAAACCTGTGTAACGGGTAATGCCCATGATATCCATAAACTCACGGTCCTTGGGATCAGAAGTATACTCCCAACTGGTATTATCGGCACTTGGGATCACCTTATAAGGGGGAGCTACAGTCTCCAGCAGACGAAGGTCACGATTGCGGAAAGTAGCATTCATACTATTATCCCCGTCCTGCGACCATTCATATTCCGAGCTGTTATGAATCGTTTTACCATCTTTACAAAGATACATATCGATGATGTGTTGCGGCATTTCCACATTATGGGTGGATGTCCGTTCAACATGAGTCAGTACATAATTAGTCAGTTCTTTTTCTACATATTCCTTATACAGAATGATGCCTTTCATTCCTTTCAGGTCAGATGTCAGCATCTCTCCCCAGTCACTGTTCAGTTCGGGATAAGAATCCATCAGCTTCTTGGAATAAGTGATACAAGCATCAAAGTACTTATCTTCGTCCCCCAAAGCATGATATTTACGCCATGTACCTTCAAAAAGGCAGAAACGGGAAAGAAGAGCACGGACAACATGCACATTGATCGTATTTTCACCGTCACCTTCTTCTTTTATATGCTCTTCAGCATATATCAAATCGTTCAATACATGATCGGCAACTTCTTTGCGAGGTGTACGGGGACCATATGCTATTTCCTTATCCGAATCACCCAGTACACGATCTACCCAAGGCACATCGCCAAAACGAGCTATCAGTTCTGAATAATAATAGGCACGGAAAAAATATCCTACCGAACGCCAATGCTCCTTGTCCGCATCCGTCATCCCTGAGTGATCGATATTTGCCAACATGACATTGACCCGATAGATAAAGCTGAATGCCCATCCATTGCCTGATGACGAACTGGATACATTCTGAAAAGCATACGGATTACCGTCACCCTGACGACGCATCAGATAACCTGCATAAATATCGCTTGTATAGGATGTGGCACTGGCATAGGCTCCGTTTGTACCGGGAATACGCAGGATATTAGTATTTGTAAATACTCCGTACAATCCCCAGGCATAGGTCTTGAAAGTATTATAATTACTGAACACTGTCTGCTCCGTCAACGAAGTATCCGGATAGCGTTCCATAAAACTATCGTTGCATGAAGTAAATCCGATAGCTGCTGCCGCAAGCATAGTATATATTATTTTTTTCATAACCAATTCAAAATTAAAGAGTAACATTAAAACCAAAAGAAATCGTACGATAGAAAGGATATCCCCAAGACAGGCGTTCCGGGTCATAACCCTTCATCAGCTTAGTAAATGTGTGAAGGTTCTCACAACTTACGAACGCTTTCAAACTCGTTAATGTAATAGGTGCCAACCAGCTCTTCGGGAAATTATAACTCAAAGTCACATTCTTGACACGCAGATAAGAGCCATTCATCAAATACTTCGTTTGCGCACGTGTATTGTAACTGGAATTGTTTCCTTGCCCGTAAATACGGAAGTATTCCGCATTCGGATTGGCTGCCGTCCAGTCGCCATTGGCAGAATCTACCGGTTTCCAATAATCCAGCTGGTCTTTAAAGAGTGAACCAAACTGTCCGGAATTAAACGGCCAGCGGCGTGCATCACTGATCCATACATCACGCTTACCTACTCCTTGCAGCAAAACACTCAGATCAAATCCTTTGTAATTGACTCCCAGATTTATACCATACTGCAAACGCAAAGAGTTATTACCGATTATCTTGCGGTCTCCCGGATTGTCAAAGGTTCCGTCTCCCGTATCAATGCGATTCGTACTCGATCCATCATCGCGCAAATTCTGGTACTTGATGTCGCCGGGACGCGGACTTACTCCATCCACTGTCACCACTCCTTCTTTCAGTTTCCAGGTATTTGTATCTTCAAAGTCATCGGCTGTATAGTAACCATCCGTTACATAACCCCAGATAGAACCGATTTCATATCCTTCATAATAATTATTCGTGCCATCACTTTTCAGGATAATCTTGGATTCATTATGGTATTTGGTAACGACTGTTTTAGAGTCATAAAGATTGAAGCCTACATTATAGCCCCATGCACCGATTCTATCTCTCCAGGTCAATGACAATTCCCAGCCTTTCGTACGCAAGTCGGCGGTATTCTGCAAAGGTGCGGAAGCACCTACTACTGACGGCAGCTCAGCTCCCGGAGCAAGCATATCTTTCGTATCACGCCGATACCAGTCGAAAGTACTTTGCAGACGTCCGTTCAAGGCAGTTATATCAAAACCAAAGTCCAATGTTTCTACCGTTTCCCAAGTAAAACTATCACTGACCAGTCCCGGAGCATTCAAAGTCAGCGGCTTCGCTCCATTCACCAGCCACGCCACATCCTTCTTTTCCACTTGCGACATGGTCGGAACGAATTTATAAGGATCAATGCCTTGATTACCTATTTGTCCCCAGGTTCCGCGAAGTTTCAGATCGCTTAGCCAGTCACCTGCAACCGGTTTCATAAAGTTCTCGCGAGCAATGTTCCAACCCACAGATACAGAAGGGAAGAAACCGAAACGATTTTTCTTCGGGAATTTAGACGAGCCGTCATAACGACCATTGGTCTCAAACAGATATTTGCCTTTATAATCATAATTAATACGATAGAAAGCGCCACGCACAGTATACACACGATGATCGTCTGTAATAACCTTATTCTCACCGGTAGCCGTACTATGTGACGGATACTTCTCGTTAATCATATCATAAGAATAAGTATACAATTTCTTCCAGTCACTGGATTCCTGGTTGAAGCCGCCCATTAATGACAAGTTATGCGTATCATTCCATGAATATCTATAATTAGCATACAGGTTGATGGCATTATAATCAGTACTTTGGTGAGTCGTCTCCAGAGAAGAAGTAGTGGCAGTCTGTATTTTTGCCAGCTCAACCGTTGTATAATCAATGGAAGCCTTATTCACATTCTGATTACTCCATGTCTTGTCAAATGTATATTCAAATGCCACTTCAAGCCCTTTCAATGGTTTCAATACCGTTTTTGACAGGATACGGGCATTGTCTCTGATTGTATTGTTATCCGTTGCCATTCTCAAAACGTTGGAAGGCGTATTCGTCATCAGGCTGGTGCCGTCAGGCAAAGTCAGGGAGCCTTCGGGATATACAACCGGCAAACGCATATCATACAATCCGGTCTTATCCGAAGTCACAGGCATATTCTTGTCACTCTGAGCATAGCGTATATCTACAGACTGAGTCAGCCACGAGGTGATTTCGGCAGAAATATAGGCACTACCCGACAAACGTTTGTAGCGGTCTTTATCGGTGATCAAAATACCTTGCTCGCTATTATAACCAAGGGACAGACGATAAGCCAGCTTATCAGTACCACCACTCAATGACACATTATGTGCTTGCAGAAAACCGTAATCATCAAGCATATTGGCATACAGGTCTTTCTCATTCAGATAATAATTCAATCCTGTTTCCGGGTCTACATATACCCCGTCTCCGGTAGTCTGGAATTTACCCGGATTCTTACGATATTCGGTCAGGTAGTTCATCCATGTTTTGATATCTTGCCCGGTGTAGTATTTACCGGCATTGAACTCGCCGTCCAGGTAAGCCTGCATCCACTCCAGCCCGTCAGCCTGTTCCGGACGATTGATAGAACTCTGGAAACCAAAATTATTATTATAATTGACATGAAACCCGTCGCCTTTCTTCGCCTTCTTTGTAGTCACAAGTATTACACCGAAAGCGGCACGCGCACCATAGATAGCGGCCGAAGCAGCATCTTTCAACACAGAAACACTTTCGATATCTTCGGGATTCAACATATCGATATCCCCCGGAACATTATCTATCAACACCAACGGACCACCGCCATTGATGGAAGTCGTACCACGAATATTGAATGATTTGCTCTGTCCCGGACCGGCAGCATCATTATTAGGAGTAATCTGAAGTCCCGGCATCGCACCCTGCAAAGCACTCATGGCATTTACAACAGGACGACTCCCCAGTACATCATCCATCTTTACCTGAGATACCGCGCCGGTCAGGTTCGCTTTCTTCTGTACGCCAAAACCAACTACTACCACTTCGTCCAGACTCTGTGTGTCTTCTTTCAATACTACCGACAGCGTCTTTCCCGGAGTTACTTTCAGGGACTGTCCTTGATAACCAATATAAGAAATTTCAAGAATGGCGTCTTTTGAACCGACATTCAGGATAAAATTACCGTCCATATCAGTGATCGTGCCATTGGAGGAGCCTTTTTCTATCACACTGGCACCGATTACCGGTTCACCTGCCGCATCCACAACTCGTCCGCTTACTTTTACCTTTTCCTGATGCGCCTGTTCGACAGATGCCAACTCCGTGGACAGAATGATCTTTTTATCTATTACCTTATATTCTACATTCGTATTTTTAAATACTTCGTCAAGAACTTTAAAGATATCATTACGGTTAGCGGAGATTGTCACCAACCGTTTCAAATTTATATGAGCATTGTTGTAGAAGAAACTAAATTCTGTTTGCTTCTCTATCGCTCTTAATACATCCTCAACTGTCTGATTACGTACATTCATCGTAACCTTTGCAGATTGGGCATAACTATCTGTCGCATTAGTTAATCCGACAAAACAAAATAAGAATAAAATAACCAGTCTCATAGTACGTGGGATTTTTTTCGAGGTTAGCCAAAAAGACTTTACCACCCTTAAAACTTGGATGCTAAAATTGTTTTGCATAATTTTGTATTGATTTAAGTTGAAAATGAGTTAACTATGCTTGTCTGCCAACAAGCATTTTCAATTGATTCATTTTAGTATGGGGAGATCTGCCAAAATCTTCCCATACTTTTTTCTAAGTGGGTTTTGCTTTCATACTACTAAATTGTTAAAGGTTAATCAATAAATTTCTATTATCTCTTTTTTTCTGTCACTTCCATCCTTATCATCATTGATATGTTGCCAACGTATTTTAGAGGATACTTTAAAATATTCCAGAATCTTCTCCAAACGTTGATTTGTAAAGGTTCCCGTAAACGAACTATTCTTCAGTTTTTCGTTCTTAATAACAAATTTCACACTATATCTTTTTTCCAGCATCCATAATGCTTCTTCCAAAGGTGTATTATCAAGAACAACTTCTCCATCTTTCCAAGCCAATTCTGATTTTCCCGAAGTTTTATAAAGGTGGACTTTATCAGTCTCCGAATCATACACCAGCTTCTCTCTTGGAGATAAGAACACATGTTTCACCCCAGCGTCTTTCTCGAACATAAAATCTACTTTTCCTTCAATCAAAGTTGTAATAACCTCTGTATTCTGTTCATATGCTTCCACATTGAAACATGTACCCAATACTTCTATCTGTGATTGATGTGTAGTAGAAAGGATAAATTTCTTTTCCGGATCTTTGGCCACTTCAAAGTATGCTTCACCACTTAACGTCACTCTACGGAAATCTCCATTAAAGCGAGAAGGATAAGACAAAGAAGATTCCGAATTCAAATAAACAATTGTACCATCGGGTAATGTCAACGAAGTGGTCATTCCAGGACTAGTCTTAACTTCCATCATCTCCGCTACCTCACCAGTATCCCCTTTCCAATTCTGCCATATAAATAAGGTAAGAAGCGGAATAAATAGAATTGCAGCAGCACGTTGTGCCCACTCCCACCACACTATCCTTCTCACTTCACGGTCCGACATTTTTCCCTTTACTTTCAGTAAAGCTTTCTCCGTATCAACTTTCTTCATTACCTGAACCGTGTCCACAGCCAAATAAAGGGCAAAAGTCTGAGTAGCAACTCGTTTATTCTCCTCCGACTCATCTATCCACGCTTCCACTTCCAGACGTTCCCCCTCGCTCAATCTCCCCTCACAATAACGAGGAAGCAATTCTTCTATTCTATTATTATCTAATTCTTTCATCCTTTATTCTACCTTTTATTATATGACAAGACCAAACCATGACATTCCTAAACGAAAACCTTATTTTTTTCAGAAAATCTTTATTTTATTATAAAAAAGCTATATTTGCAGCAAATTAGAATTTAATAAATGAAGGAACTACGCATAAAGAGGAATGACCCTCAATTATCTGAAATACAGCGTGGAGGCCTAAAAGCCTTTGAAATGCTATTCAGGCAATACTATGCAGTGCTATGTGCCTATGGTCATAAATATGTTGACTTTCACGATGCAGAAGAAATTGTGCAAGACTCCCTTCTATGGATATGGGAAAACCGGGAAAACCTAATTATTGAATCATCATTAAGTTCTTATCTCTTTAAAATGGTACATCACAAGGCTTTAAATAAGCTTGCACACATTGATGCCATCAAACGTGCTGATACGCGTTTCTATGAAGAAATGCAAGAGATGATACAGGATATGGACTTCTATCAAATTAAAGAGCTAACCAAGCGTATTGAAGAGGCGGTTACTGCATTACCGGAAAGTTATCGGCAAGTATTTGTTATGCATCGTTTCCGGGATATGAGCTACAAAGAAATTGCAGAAACATTGGAAGTGTCTCCAAAGACTGTAGATTATCGTATTCAGCAAGCACTCAAACAATTACGCATCGATTTAAAAGATTATCTGCCATTGCTGCTTCCTTTACTGTTTCCTTAATATAAGTGACTCCTTCCAATAAATTGGATTCGTACCTATTAAATCTATACCATCCTTCAACTAAATAGAGAAAAACGGTCTCTTTTTAGGTAAAGTTCTTTTTTGCTCTATCAATTAAAGCTATAAAACAGAAAATAGTAAATCTGTATTTATCTATAGTACAAGCTGATACAGATCATAAATTCTCAACCATTCTCATCATGATGAGAATTATTTCTCACCACAGTGAGAACTTTTTCTCATCGCAGTGAGAATCTTTTCTCATTGCATTGAGAATTTTTTCTCATTGTGGTGAGAATATTGTCTCATCGTAATAAGCTGACCAAAGTCTTGGAAGTCTGCAATACATAAAACAAACAATCATAAAGGATAAGAAGACAGATACAATCCTATTCTTGCCGATAAGGCAGCGTAAACCAGAAAGTAGAACCTTTGTTTTCCTCTGATTCAACTCCAATCGTCCCTCCTAAGCGATCGATAATCATCTGACAAATGGAAAGTCCCAAACCTGTTCCCTGAACAAAAGGATTGTATTTCACAAACCTTTCGAATACATGCTTGCATTGCTCTTCTGACATGCCGCAGCCTGTATCCGAGACATAAAAGCAAATTGTATCGGCATCCTTCAGACGATATCCCATTCTGATAGAACCTGTCTGAGTAAATTTAATAGCATTGATGACAAAATTGGAAATCAGTTGTATCAAACGATTCTTATCTGTATAAAGGGTACATTCCGGCAGACGTTCGGTAAAAGTAAGAGTGACAGTTTCTTTTTTCAAGCGAAGCCTCATACTCTGTTCGATTTCTTCCATCGTCTGGTTGACATCTATCAATGACGGACAGAAGTCAAAAGTGCCGGCTTCGATCTTGGACATGTCCAGAATATCATTGATCAGTTGAAGAAGCAAGTCGGTATTTGTTTCGATGATGTCTGCATATTCGCGCATCTCCTTACGATCTTCTATATCCGGCAACATATTCGAGAAGCCGACAATCGCATTCAACGGAGTGCGGATTTCATGACTCATATTAGCCAGAAAGGCGGATTTCAACTGATTCGCCTGCTCCGCCTTTTCCATTGCCTCACTCAGACGAGTGTATGCCTTGCGAAGAATACGTATATAATAGGCGATCGCTGCTATCAAAATAAGAAGGAAAATGGAACAGGAAAGGATTTCAACACAGTATTGATGAAATATACTTTTAGGTTCGTTGACATAAACAGCTCGTTCAGGATAAAGGTGATAGGGAATATTGTAGGATTCCAGCACCGGATAACAGAGGTAGGCACTCGCCTTCCCTCCTATACTTTCGGAAATGTCCTCCGCCTGTTCTCCATGCAACACACGGTCAATAATTTCAAGTAAGGAATCGCCGAATGATTCTGCAGAAACGTAATAGCCTCCTGCAAAAGTATTATTGGACAGGTCTTCGGAAGAAAGCAGGAACAAGGGAGAGGACGTAAAATTGGTGATAATCTCCTGAATATGATCAAAAAGATAATTATTATCTTCTTTATTATGCGACTCAAACCAGGAATAATAAATAATTCCGGTGTTTGCTTTATAGCTGCGCAAGGTGTCCAGAAGCATTTCTGTTGACAAGTGAGTGGTAGAAAGCAATTCTAAAGGCAGGTTTGGAAAATGCTTTTCAACAGCTTCTTTCACGTCTCCGCGGGTTTCTTCACTGATGTAGCGATCGTCCGAGATAAATGCCAGGCGATCCATATCAGGTATCAGGCTATAGATCAGTTCAACGGTTTCCTTCACATAGTAATGCTGTTTCAGGGTAGTCAGGTTGTAGCCTTTTCTCCACTCTTGGGCGGGGACGCTGTTGGTCTCATTCAACGAGGCATGAGAGAGCAGAATATCCAAGGTAGCAGGCAGGCGGTCACGGGAGTTCGTTATGATCACTGGAACATCTTTCCATAGGTCATCAAATAAAGGACGACAGACAATCCAGCCCGGATCACCAATTATCACAACAGCGGCAGGAGGAAGCGGATATTTCTGACGCAGATGCTCGATGACTGCATTTACCTCCATCGTATCCTGCAAGGCCGGGACAGACAATGATTCCGCTCTGGCAGTTATTCCCTGTTCCTGAAGAACATCGTGCACATACCAATAGAAGTTTCTGGCCCAGGGAAGGTTGAAGTTAATAGAATTCAAAACTAATATTTCTTTATCTGATTTCCCATTATCTGCCAACATAGGGGAAAGGAGTCCTTCGAAAAGAAGAAAGAACGCACCTGTTAAGCATATTCGCAGTAATTGTTTCATTTTGCTGTGTGATTAAAAGTGGAAGCAAAGATAGTATTATTTTTATCTTTTAAAAAGAAAGGCATCCCAAATCTATCGGGATGCCTCTCCATTACATATTTTTATGTATCAGTTCATTATGCCTTTTTTAAAGCTGCGATGCTTTCTTTCAAAGAGCTGATGATACTTTCCGCATCGGCCTGCTTCTTACGTTCCATTTCGAGAACGGCTGCGGGGGCGTTATTGATAAATTTCTCATTACTGAGTTTCTTCAATACACCTTGCAGGAATCCTTCCTTATGTTTCAGTTCAGCTTCCATACGGGCGATTTCGGCTTCTACATCAATCATGTTGCCCAATGGCACAGCGTATTCGGTAGTTCCTACCATGAAGGAAGAAGCACCTTCCGCCTTGCTCTCTACCACTGTAATGGAAGAAAGGTTACACATCTTCTGAATCACCGCATTGAACTCTGCAACCGGATTTTCGCCCAGCACCTGCAAGTCAAGCGGTTCTTTCTGAGCTATGTTCTTTTGCAGACGGATGCTGCGGATATTACTGATAACTCCCTTGACAACTTCAAACTGTGCAACGAATGCGGTGTCTACATAAGTATCCATGCTCAATGCACTTACCATCAGACTTTCTCCTTCTTCCGCATTACGTTCGTACATCTGTTGCCACAATTCTTCTGTGATGAACGGCATAAACGGATGAAGCAGATGCAACAGGTTATCGAGGAAGCAGAGAGTAGCGCTATAAGTGGTACGGTCAATTCCCTGTCCGTAAGCCGGTTTAATCATTTCCAGATACCAGGAAGAGAATTCATCCCAGAATAATTTATAAACAGCCATCAATGCTTCGCTCAGACGGTATTTGCTGAACAAGTCCGCTACTTCGGCTGCTACTTCGTTCTGCTTGGATTCAAACCAGTGGACAGCCAGTTTAGCAGCATCCGAAGCCTGAATATTATCGTCAACCGTCCAGCCCTTGATCAGACGGAAGGCGTTCCATATCTTGCTGCAGAAGTTACGTCCCTGTTCGCAGAGCGCGTCGTCGAAAAGAATATCGTTTCCGGCGGGAGCTGCCAGCATCATTCCCATACGGACACCATCGGCACCATATTTGTCGATCAGTTCCAACGGGTCGGGTGAGTTGCCGAGTGACTTGGACATCTTACGTCCCAGCTTGTCGCGAACGATCCCTGTAAAGTAAACGTTCTTGAACGGCATCTTTCCTTCATATTCGTAACCCGCCATGATCATACGTGCCACCCAGAAGAAGATGATATCCGGTCCGGTCACCAGGTCGCTGGTCGGATAGTAATAGCTGATTTCCTCGTTACCCGGATGATTGATTCCGTCAAACAGGGAGATAGGCCACAACCAGGAAGAGAACCAAGTATCCAGACAGTCTTCGTCCTGACGAAGGTCATCCATCGTCAAAGCAGCGTTTCCTGTTTTCTCTTTGGCTTTTGCCAGCGCTTCTTCGGGAGTAGCGGCTACCACATAGCCACCTTCCGGCAGGAAGTAAGCAGGAATACGATGTCCCCACCACAACTGGCGGCTGATACACCAGTCTTTGATGTTCTCCATCCAGTGGCGGTATGTATTCTTATATTTGGCAGGATAGAATTTCAACTCATCGTTCATTACCGGAGGCAATGCCATATCGGCAAAATGCTGCATTTTGAGGAACCACTGCATAGACAATTTCGGTTCGATCACTACATTGGTACGTTCCGAGTAACCTACTTTATTTGTGTAAGCTTCTGTCTTTTCGAGCAATCCGGCAGCATCGAGGTCTTTCTCAATCTGCTTGCGGACGTCGAAACGGTCCATACCGATATATAATCCGGCAGCTTCGCTCAAAGTCCCGTTATCATTGAAGATGTCGATGCTGGGCAGATTATACTTTTCACCCAACATATAGTCATTTACGTCGTGGGCCGGAGTTACTTTCAGACAACCGGTACCGAACTCAATGTCCACATAATCGTCCTCGATGACAGGGATAACACGGTTTACCAACGGAACGATTACTTTCTTTCCTTTCAGCCATGCGTTCTTGGGGTCGTTGGGGTTGATACACATTGCCGTATCGCCCATGATTGTTTCGGGACGGGTCGTTGCTACTACTGCATAGCGGCCTTCCGGATCACCTTCCACCTTATAGCGGAGATAGAACAGTTTTCCGTGCTCTTCCTTGTAGATCACTTCTTCGTCAGAAAGGGCAGTCAACGCTTTCGGGTCCCAGTTTACCATACGGACACCACGGTAAATCAATCCTTTGTTGTACAAGTCTACAAATACTTTCAATACGCTTTTGCTGCGTTCCTCATCCATAGTAAAGGCGGTGCGGTCCCAGTCACAGGATGCACCCAGTTTGCGGAGCTGCTTCAGGATAATGCCTCCGTGCTCTTCTGTCCAGTCCCAGGCATGTTTCAGGAACTCATCACGTGTCAGGTCTGTCTTCTTGATGCCCTGGGCAGCGAGTTTGTTTACAACTTTTGCTTCGGTAGCGATGGAAGCGTGGTCAGTTCCCGGCACCCAGCAGGCATTCTTACCTTCCATACGGGCACGACGAACCAAAATATCCTGAATGGTATTATTAAGCATGTGTCCCATGTGCAACACACCGGTGACGTTCGGGGGCGGAATGACGATGGTGTAAGGTTCACGGCCATCGGGTTTCGAACTGAATAAATGAT
>OCHK01001474.1_pt1 | contig 18260 bp, 19 predicted proteins | sample 1538551 | NCBI WGS metagenome assembly OCHK01 (sample SAMN04571707, study PRJEB22368) | human gut metagenome | biome: human gut; material: stool | host: Homo sapiens | place: Luxembourg | collected 2012-08-31
TACGGCGACCGCAGCCACCAGACCGCCGCCGTTCCGGTGGCGGAATGTTTATTGGCAACTTTGCTGTTACCCGCTTTGAAGTAATCGTACTGTGCCTGATAGTTCGGCTCCGCATCATTGCAATACTGGTGCGTTGCAAAAACCTCATACTCGGACAGCAGGAACAGATAATCCGTGGTAGAGGACACGTTGCTGGCGGTATTGCCGCCGCCCTTATTATCCGTATACTTCGTGCAGGACTTCATCACTGCCCGCAGATCAGAGGGAAGTGCGGCCATCAGCGTGTTCGCGGTCGGGCTGGTGGGAGAGCTTGCGCTCCCCAGTACCTTGCTTCGCATCTGACTGCTTCCCCAGCCGCCAGAGTTCGTGTTGCTGGTGTTCATCGTGAATGCGCCAGACGTGGAAGTCGTGCTGCCGTAGCTGCTATCCACCAGACCAACAAACTTGCCGCTGATCTTACCCAACAGGAAGTGGATGCGGTTGCTGCCCTCCTTGCCGGAATTGTGGTTGAAACCGATGATAAAGGCATCAACTTTCAAGCTGGAGATCGTAGTCGTACCCACCTTGCCATTGATGGTCACGGACTTCGTGGCACCAACAGACCAGTAGTTTGCACCCTGCCCAGCATCGCTGACGGCCTTGATGACTGCCCAACTGTTGCTGCTGAGAGTTTTGGACACCAGCGTAACGGCCACCGTGAACGTCTTGCTGGACGGTGCAGTATAGTTGGTATCTGCCCACATTGACCGTAATAGTGGCACTGCCGGTCGCCTTTGCGGTCACCGTGATGGTGGTGCCGGAAACACTTACCGTTGCAATGTTCGTACTGCCAGAGGATGCGGTCACCGTACCGCTGCCCGGCCGCGTAACAGTGATGGTGCCAGAGGTTTTCGGGTAGGTCAGGCTCAGACTGCTTGCGGACAGCGTAATACTGCCAGCCGCCTTGCCGATCGTCCACGAAGCGCTCTTGGCCGTAGTCGTCCCATCCGACCACTTATAATTGGAAGTCGGGGTAAAGGTGGCACTGTAGCTGCCAGCGTTGGTTGCGCTGCTCGTGCCGCCAATCGTCAGCTGAGAACTGTTATAGTTGCTCCATGCAGGGGACTGCGCCGAGCCATTGTAGGTCACGCTGCCGGTCTGCGCCGGCACATTCTTGACCTCAGCCCTGCCGATCGTCCACGACACACTCTTGGCTTCCTGCGTGCCGTCCGTCCAGACATACTTGCCGATGGGCGTAAACGTGGCCGTATAGGTGCCAGCATTGATGCCGGAGGTCACGCCCCCGATCGTCATCATGCTGCTGTCATAGCCTTTCCATGTGGGACTCTGGGTGGAACCGGTATAGGTCAGGCTCCCGCTCTGGGTAGGCACGGCCTGAATCGTCAGGGTCAGCACAGAAAGCGCATCAATGGCTTCCTGCACATTCGCCGCCGAGATGCCGGACTTGCTGTTGTCGTAGGAAATATCTGCCGCAGTGCCGCCGGACGAACCGCCGCCACCGCCAGCATTAAAAGGACCCCATGCCATAAGATTAACCCTCCTTTGCCGCTGTTGCGGCCGTGATGATGTGGTACTGCGCCGAAATCGCAGCTGTGGGCACCGATGCCGCACGAAGCCGGAGGATGCCGGCACGGCTTTCGGTCGCAACAAAATTTGCCGCTCGTGCCACTGCGCTGCTCGCCGGGGCAACATCCACCGCCACATAGTCAGCCGCCGTTAAGCCGCTGATTGCAATGTCGATGTAGTTCGTATAGCCGGGAACACTGCTGTCAGTTTTCCAGCCAGTTGCAGGGATAGAAAAAGAAACGAACTCCGTTTTATCCGCTTTTACTCCATCCATTTCATCCAAAGCAGCGGCCGCGGCATCAGCCACCTGTGCCGCCCGATCTTTTGACTTCTGGGACACAGCCCGAAGCTGGGAAAGGGTCGTGAGCTTTTCGCTCAATAGGATCACCTCCCGAAAAAAGGAAGCGGCGGGACATCCCCGCCGCTATCCATGCTTATGAACTTACTCGCCGTATACCTCGGCCAGCATCTCGGACACCTCGGCATCGGTAGCCGTGTGGTCCGCAATGGCCTTATTGATGGTGGCGCCCATGCCATCCAGCTTGGTCTTATCCGCAGCGGACATCAGGCCAGCCTTGGCAGTGGTAGCCTCGTCATAGGTGGTATCCTGCGCAGGGATGCCCAGCTTGGTGATGTCATCCTTGGTCACAGGAGTGGTGGCGGTCACATGGCCCTCTTCATCCACGGTGGTCTTGTACAAGCCGCTCGCAGCAGCGGTGTGGGTGGGATGGACATACTTGTTTGCGCCAGCCGCAATGCCGTCCAGCTTATCCTTGAGGGCCGCAGTGAAGTTCTCGTCAGACAGGCCCTTGCCTGCTTCCTTTTCAACATAACCGGACAGATCAACGAAACCGGCCAGCACATCGTACTTATAGGCATCGCCGACCTTGACCACCACGACATTGGTGCCCTTGGGATGTTTGTTGCCCGCGTCCTCAACAAAGTTGGCGGTAGTAGTGAAAGCATCGGTGACATTGTACACATTGCCCAGAATGCTCTCAGACAGAGAGGGCAGTTCAGCAAAGGCCACAGAGCCAGCAGGCTTATAGACAGCGCTGATCTTGGCGTTGATCTCATCCTTGGTGTAGGCATTAGTAATGCCGTAACCGTCCAGAGTAGTTGCCTTGTCAGCCTTGCCCTCCAGAACAGCAGCCAGCGCGTCATCGAGATCCGACTGAGAAACCTTTGCCTTGAAAGCCAGAGCGGCCAGCCCCTTGATGGCAACATCAGCACCGTTCACGGAAATGCTGCCGTTCTTGGAGCCAGTGGCGATCAGGATGTCAACCATCTTATTGGCAATAGCCAGCGCAGTGCCGTTCACCTTGACACCCTCAAGGACGTTGGCCTGAGAGCCAACATTCTCCAGAGTATCAACACGCGCCGCCAGAGCATCGGAGACCTCTTTCTGCTTGGTACCCAGTGCCTTCAGGTCAGCCAGTTTTACCAGATGTTTCTCATTGTAAGCCATAGTAGTTTTCCTCCTAAATTTTCTGTGATTTACTCACCATAAATTTCTTTCAGCATTTCGGAAGTATCATCCGAAGTTGCAATCTGATCTTCGGACACCTTTGCATTGGCCGAAATCGTGCCGTCTTCGGTCACTTCGATTCCGTTACCAATCTTAACGTGTCCCAGCTGTTCGCGGGTCGCAACGGTCAAGTCACTCTCTCCACCCCCTCCCTTGCCAAACAGAATGATGCAAGTGGAAATGTCTGCGGCGGGGACTTCCTTGGAGTAGAATTTCACCACTCCATCCCCGGTTTCGCATCCGTTCACGACACCCGCATCTTCGGCAATATGAAAACTTCCCAGCAGAGGTGCGCCGCTCGGAATGAGGGCGCTCGTACTGTCGGGAAGTTCTGCGGTATAGATATAGCTGTAGTCCGGGCTTTCTTCATCAGCCTGTTCCCAGCCCGATGCAGCCAACGTCAGAAAGTATGTACCGTAGTACCCACCGCTGCCATGTTCCGCAATCTCCTTGCGAATCATAGTCTCAACAGTCTTCTGATCCATGATCTGACCGGACTCCTCCAGCTTCTTCATGGCGGAACCCACTGCATCCATGATGATGCCGGCATGAGCTTCCGGGTCTTCATTGTGCCGCTGGAGCAGGTCATTTACTGCCGCCACCGTTGCAATGGCTTCCGGGTCGATTGCCGCCGTCACGGTATCAACATCACCAACAGCGGCGATCAGATCAATGGTAGCCAGCTTGCCCACAATCGAACTTGCCGGGCGGATCCATTCAGGTTCATTTTCCAGCACGAGATAGGTATAAGGTACTTCGCCCTCATCGGGGTCTTCTGCATAAAGGACAACCGCCGTGCAGTAGAAGCCCTTGTCCACATTTGCCGAGTTGATCTGCACCGTGACCTGGCACTCACCATCCACCGGGTTGGTGATGCCCGCAATCACGGCATCCATGACATAATCGGCAGGCTCCGTCATGGTTTTCGGGGTCTTGTCGTCCGGGATATTGCCCTTGCCCACGGCCACCCGCGTGTATTTCATCGCACAGCGGCCAGCAAGAACCTTTGCGATCAGGGCAATGCCGGCGGCAGACCCATAGCTGCCGTCTTCATATTTCGCCATAAGCTCTCTCCTTAATCAATTCTTCTGGGCTTGAGGTGTGTATGGTAAACAGCGCCACGCACGCCCTCATGCGCCATGGTGGCTGTCTGCACAGTGTCAGGGTATACGCCCTCGATCACAGGCGGCAGATAGGTTCCTCTTGATGTTTCAAAGCGGCTTTCAAACAGCCGGTCTTTTCCAACAATCGGCGGATAGAAATCAGCTTCGGTAAAGCCGCCGTGGCCGATTTTGAAATCTGCCCGGCTGCTGCGGTCCTGTGAAACGGGAGGAAGCCAGCGAACCACATTTACCATCGCGCCGTGACCAATGTTCAGGTCATAGCGGTATGTGCGGTAGGTCCGCAGATACAGGCGTAGGCCAACACCGGCGGTCAGAATACGCTTGAGGGCAACTGCAATCTGATCTATCAGCGCCAGCCGTTCCTCAGAAAGCAAGCTCTGATCCACATACAGTGCGACCTTTGCAGGGTACACGTCCTGCAACTCGATATCCGAAAACTGAACACCCAGCAGCTCCCCCGCTGCCCGGATGACGGTATCGCCATCGCCGCCGGAAAGCTGTGCCAGCATCTTGACCCGGATTAAAATTCGGTAGAGGGCATCACTTGCTGCACCGCGCTGTACACCAAAGTTGGCTCCATAGCGGTCAAGGACTGCGCCCTCAGCATTTTCAAGGTCATCCCACAGCCGAACCAGTTCGGCATTTTTATGGATGACCTCAAAGCCATCTGCCAGCAGGGAAAACAGTTTTCCGATGTTCGTTTCCAGCTTACGGTTTTTTCGGACATTCTGTAGATCCCGGTGGGTATAGGGGTCTGTCAGTATGTCCAGCATCTTTTCAAGATAGCCGTATTCACGCATCGATGGTCACCATCCCATCATCCGTGACAACCTTGGAGCGGCTATCCACCGGGATGTTATCCGCCTGAAGATTTTCCGCATCCGTACCGATCAGTACATCGAAATCCAAAACACCGGGAACCTTGTACAGCACCGCCGGAAGCCGCTGGTGATACAAAGTTTCGCCGATGCTCACCCCGCCGCTTTCGTTGTCGCCGATGTATGCGACAATAGCCGCTCTGAGCTGGTCTACTCCATCATGGGGGAAGTCCCCGCTGGTAGACAGCCCGACCACTTTCACATAGACAGGTACCGGGTGCGGCCGGTTGAAGTGAATTGCCTTTGTTGCTCCGGAAGCGGTGATAACCTCAACCACTTTCTGGCCGGTCGTCTGTATGCCGGCACCCAGTTCTTTGTAAATGATCTGCGCAATGTCGCTGTCCAGACCGCCGTAAACAACAGCTTCAATGCTGTGCGGCGGCAGGCCGTAGTCATCCACATCATCAGTATCATTTTCAAACACCTTTGCTTCCATGATGCCATCAACATTCTGGAGCAGGGCGGCACGGATGCTGTCCGCATTCACGCCGCCGGCATAGTCCACGCTGGCATAGTAGCGGTCGCGGAATTCTTCATCCGTTTCCCGTTCTCTACCGCCAGTAAACGCCGCCGGGTTTGTTACAGCCGTAATGCCGGCTACCGAGCCGGGGTTTGTGATGGTGGTGATCGTATCCGCCGCCACATTACCATCCGGGCCAGTGCTTGTGCAGCGGAACGGCACCATGACCGTACCCTCTGCACCAATTTCAGTATCCGAAACAGCAAAGAACTGGATGCCGGCCGCAGTTTCAACCAGCCACCCCCGGCGGGCCAGTCACCATGATATAGCCGCTGGCTTTCTGGGCAGACAGCACACGTAGGCCGATGGCTCTACCGAGGTTCAGCAGCGAGGTGCCAACCGCTGTGTCCACAAAGCGGCTGTTGTAGACATCTTCCAGCACAGAGAACAGGATATTGAGTATCCATGCAAAAATGCGCAGGAACAGGCCGAGAGGGCTTCTGACGGTCAGGTTCGCCGTTGCCCCAAACAATTCCCTCGCTTTATGCTCCAGAGCGTCCAGCAGTTCATTGTATGTCGGGCGGCGGAAGCCAGCTGAGGTCAGGCCCCATCCGTATTCATCCACCAGTGTTCACCTCCACTCTGATTGTTTCGCCATTGTACAGGACACCCGAAAATTCCACACCGAGCGCCCGGCCATCGGCCGTCGTGGAAAGAGAACTGATTTCCTGCACATACGGTTCCTGAAAAATGCTCGACCGCACAACGCTGTCCGCTTCATCCACCGCTTCACTGCGGGGCTGCTGCACAACACGTTCCCAGTCGGTTCCATGATCGGTATTGAGCGGAAATTCGCCTTTCCATGTCAGGAGATTGTTTCGGACGTTTTGCGCGATTGCTTCTGCATCCTCACGGAGCATCAGCATCCCATTGGCATCAAAGCACAAATCTCCTGTTTGAGGATCCAATGCCAGAACAGTAATGTTCGCCATTCTTCCCCTCCTCAGGGCAGCGGGGCCGACGTGTTGCCGTTCCTGCTGTCCGTGTGTTTGTGGTTGACAAGGCTTATCGTTTTGGCGATCACGTCATCCCGGACTTTAACTTTGCCCTGAACTTCCACATCGCCCTTGATTTCCACCTTGTCCTGTTTCACTGCCATCCCGCCGCCCTCGGTCGCCATCACAAGGCAGTTGTCCGGCAGTCCAGACAGCGGGTTAGATGCCGGCACAAATGCACCGATAAAAACGGCATCTTCATCAGAGTGGTTGCGTTCCGTGTTCGGCTCGCTTTCTTCTCCAGATGCCGCAATGCGGTCAATATCGTGGTCGATATAGAGCAGCACCCCAACATCCCCCGCTTTGTAGCAGGGGCGCAGGACAAAGCCGCCGCCCCGAACCAGCGCGACCGGGACAGACAAAATCTGCGGCTGGGTACGATACACGCCGGCATCCAGTGCTTTGGAAAGCGGCTGCACATCAACCCGCATGGCCGCAGGGTCAAATTTTTCCACCCGGCACAAGGCTCCAACGCGGACATTGGCCGCCTGTTCACGGCGCTCCTGATCTCTCAGGTCATATTCTCTTTTGCCGTTCATACAGGCTTCACCTCAATCGTTGTTTTCCAGTCGCCATCCGGGCACCCTGTATGTTGCCCGCCTTTGATAAGGTGGTTTCCATTCAGAGTATCCGACTTTATTTTCACCACATCTGCCGGGGCCAGATGGTAGTTGAGCAGGCATTCCCGCTTGTAGGTGACTTCCTGCTTTTCTTTTCCATCCTTGACGGTCGTTTGGCGTGTCGTTATTTCGGTGCGGTCCGTGGCTTCCGTTGCCTGCAACAGCCCCGATTCGGCACTGAGGACGTATCCTGTTTTCGTGCCTGTTTTGGGGTCATTGATGGTAACAATGCCGTTTCTTATGAGGAAGCGGCTCTTGCAGTCAGAGGTCACGATCTCCGTCAGGACATTTTTCACCTTGCCCTTGCAGACCTTGCCGCGAGGGTATTCTTTATCCACCGCCAGTTCCATCGTTCCAACCTCAAGCCCAAAAATATTGAGCAGGTCTTTTACTATGGCGCTGGCTTTGCTCCCGGCGGTGTAGGTTTTGTTGACCTCTTTCGAGAGCCATTCTTCCAGAGCTTCAGCGGCCGCGATCGTGGTAATGACCTCTGTGCCGCTGTGCTTGTCCGAAACCTGTGAAACTTTCCCGGTGAAAATCGCCCCAATGTCCCCCTCATATCCTGCATTAAGGATAATCGGCATACCTTTTTTGATGCTGTTGCGGGTGGCCGGAGATAGGTTATAGGCTTCGATGGTCGCTGTTCCCAGTTTTTCGCTGTCCTCAAAGGGCACCGTAAACTTGAAATAGAGATCATCCATCCCAAACCGCTTCGACCCGATTTGCAGGGTCGCTTGGCGCTTCCAGAACTTCACGCTGCATTCCTTTCCCAGAGATACAGCCGAACTTCTTTTCCGAAATTCTCAAATGTGACCTCTGAAATATCGTCGCCGGTCAGGCACAGCGGCATAATGACCGGCACCGGGAAGCGCTCATCCTCCACGCTGTTGAACAGCGGTCGGCCATATCTCACAATATCACCGTACACCAGCACTTCACCTGTGCTGGCAATCGACAGATCTACCGTAAAGAAACCGCCTACCTCATTGTAGCGGATGCTGAATGCAAACGTCCTGTCGCCCAGCTTGACGGAGAACGTATACGGCACCTTTGACGTGTCAACATCAATATAGCTGACCTCATTTCCGAGGTCGATGAGTTTCAACCCCTCCATAGCTTCACTCCTTTACGCGGCGCTGTAGGCCCTTGTCGTGCGGCCAGACGGCCCGCTGCTGCTTGCCGCCTTGTTCGCATAGCTGTTGACATAAGAGGAATACGCGCTGGAGGAAATGGTCTGGGACACCGTGGTATGCAGACCATCGGCCGTAGTCGATTTTGTCTGCGATTTGCTGACCTTTTTGGATGCGTTTGCATCCTGTGCAGACATCATCTGCTCACCGCTCTCCACATACTCTGCGGACACCCGGTTGATGACCTTGAGGCTTACGGTGAACCTTGAGCCGTTTTTATTGTCAGCGCTTATGTCGGATTTGAACGAAGTTATAACGCAGTCAGAGATCCGAGTGCGCCCGGTATACTCAACTACGTCTTTTTCTTTCCACATTCTTTCCAGAATATCGGACTGATCTTCGTCAAGAAAAACACCCGTAATGGAAAAGACCACCGGATCATTGATAACATGGTCGTTGATGTCGGAACCCTTTTCCACCGGGTTTGATGTAACCTTGCTGCTGCGCTGGACGCTTTCCGTTACGACTACGCCGGTCTTTTCAGCGTCAAGGCGGACCGTCCCGCACTTTTCGCCTGTAATGGTGTATGCCACAAAATCACCCCCTACTGTGCATACGCTCCCTGCAGGGTGCGCTCGTGATATTCTTCCTCTTTCTTCTCCTGCCAGAAATCTTCCATCGCCTGTTTTACCCGGCGGACGATTTCTTCAGCATCGGCTTTTGTGGTTTCCCCGCCCAGCGTGATGCTGATGGTCGGAGAGAAAGTAGAATGATCCTCATAGGTTACGCTGGAACTGCTGGTAGAGTTGTTGATAATTTCATCTGTCTTGTCGGCCGGGATAATTGCGGTGCCGGACGGCAGATATGCCATTTCGCCGCCGCGCTCATTGATGTGTGTCCAGCCGCCCTCAAAATCATCTGTGCCATCAGCATTGTGCGGAATGTTCGCACTGCTGCTCAGATTGATATTGATGCCGCTGACAGCATCAGCCGCAGACAAAATTTTCTGGATAGACCCGATGATGTTTTCTGCGCCCTCGGATGCCGCCTTTTCCATGCGGTCCCAAGCATTTTCTGCATCAAGGGTCATGCTCGCATAGGCAGTCTCTGCATCCTCTGCCATCTGCCCGTAATTCTCGTTGGAGATTTCGCGGGCAGCGGTCGCTGCCTCAGAAACAGCTTCCTGCGCTTGCTGGGAAGCCTGTGAAACGCTGGAGGAATACTCCGACGTGTCAACCGCCAGCGAGGTTTCCGTGCCAGCAGCACCGTCCAAATCGCTGACAGCGCCGGTTAGTTCCTGCACGGCATCGGTGCTGTCCTTTGCCCCGCCGAACAGCCCGCTGAACCAATCGACCACTGCACTCACGCCGCTGGTGAAAAATCCGAGCAAATCACTTACCAAGCCCACCACAACGCCGAGTGCATCGGCGATTACCCCCAGCACCGGCGAAATGTAGTCCAGCACCGGCACGACCACGCCGGACAGCACAGAACCCGCCGCTTCGATGAGCGGGGTCACCACCGGCAGGATATTTTCTACGATTTGCAGGCCGAGCCGAATTATCGGCTGTAGTGCCTGAATCACAACTTGCAAAATATCGGTCAGCGGCGGGATGATCGACCCGACCAGCGTCGATACCAACGAGCCGAACACAGGGAGAATGTCCGTCAGGAGCGGCATAAACGCATCTGCGAGAGGGCCAACCATATCCGCCGCTGACCCAAGAGCCATACCGAGGACAGGGAGTAGATCCTCGGCCAGTTCTTGCAACACAGGCATCAGGGGCTGAACCACACGATAGTTCAGCTCATCGAAAATATCTCTTAAAGGCGGAAGCGCATTCGCCGCCAACTCGCTGATAATTCCAGCCAGCGGCGGCAAAATTTCCTGTGCCAGATCTCCGATGATGCTCAGGACTGGCCCAGCTGCATCAAACAGAGTTCCCAGCGTGGAAATCAGGGATGGAAGAATGCTCTGTGCCAGATTGGAAATGACCGGCACCGCGGCGCTCATCCCATCTGCCAGAATTCCAACAAATTCAAGTAGTGTCGGCTCCAGTTCCGGCCATTCATCCAGAAAAACGCCGACCATATCTTCCAGCGCCGGGGAAAATTTTTCTCCGGCATCGGCCATGAAGTCAGCCATTTCGCCTTTCAGCGATTTGATGGAGTTCGTCAAACCGCCGGTCTGCTCGACCGCGGCTTTCTGAATGTCGCCGCTCTGCTCCAGTATGGCATTGAGCCTGACCTGAGCCATTGCGGCATCATCCAGAGCATCAATATTGGTGCCAAGCCCAAGAGCTGCGGCGCTGTTCTTCAAGGCCGTTTTGTCGAGGACAATCCCGTACTCATTCAGAGCATCGGTGCTGCCACCGATCGCGCTCTGGATGAGCGACAGCGCTTCCGAATCGTCCATGCTGAACGCATTACCAAAGTCATACGCCAGCGAGGTTGTCATTTCAGAGAGGTTTTCGGCCGCAGCAGCCGTAATGCCTAACTCGTTATACATGGCCTTGTTGGAGACCATGAAACTCTGGACTTCGGCAGTACTCCGATGCACTGCGTCAGCGTAGTTATCCGCCCATGCGGCCGCTTCCTCGGAAAAAGAGCGGCCAAATTTCTTTGAAGTGCTTTCGGCATCAGAGAATGCGCTCACCGCCGCCGCACCAAACTGCTTGAGCAGTTCGATGCCGCTTTTTATGGCTTCAAAGCCAACAAAAGCCTTGACCGCCCCGGATATAGCTTCTTTGATTTGGTTGCCGGCATCTTCCCCGGCGGCACCCATTTCCGCAAGATGATCTCCGGCATCGTCCGCGCCGTCTGCGGTTTCATCCTCAGATTTCTTTGCCCGGCGAAGTGCGGACACCAGCCCACTGCGGATGATTTTAATGGGGTGCTGGAATGCCTTGCTGATGTTTTTCGCATTTCGGACCATGTTGTTAGCGAAAATTTCTGCCCGTTTCTTGGTAAAATCCATCGCCCCGGTCACGCCAGTCCGAAAAGACTTCGCAATGCTCTGGCCGGCATCAAGGCCATCGGCCATCGCACCCTTGAATGCGGGACCCATGTCCTGCGCCGACTCAGCCGTTTTTTTGATCTGCGCCCGAAAGCGCCCGGCGGCACCGCCGGAGTCATCCATTTCATCACGGAAACTCTCAGCGGCGGCTTCTGCAGCCTGAGCGGCTTCTTCCACCCACTCAAGCCCCTCTGCGGTCATGTTCCAATGACCCGCCGCCTTTTGGGCCGCATTGCCTGCTTTGGATGCACTGGAAGCCATATCATCCAGCCCACCCGAAGCATCACCGACAGCCCCGGTGAAGCGCTCGGCCGCTCCCTGCCCCATCTGGCAGGCAGAAACCGCAGATGCACCCATCTGCTGTGCCCCAACTTCAACCGCCCCAATATTTTCTTCGAGGGTTTCAACCTTTTCACCGAGGTTCTCAACAGAGGTTTCAGCATCAGCAGTATCAAAACCGATACCGTATTGCAGGTTGCGCGCATCATCCATGTGGTTTCACCTCCCGATGCGCAAAACAAAAAGCCGGCTCTTGAAAAGAGTTCGGCTTTCATTTTGGTTTTGCTTCGTCACGCCACTGTTCTACCCACAGGCGTTTGGCCTGACGGCACTCTTGGTACTCCGCCAGATCCATTTGACGCAGTTCTGTGTAGGTCACGCCATTGCCAGACCACACCATGCACCAAAAGACCTTGTTGATTTTGGCTTTGTGGGCAGCGATGGCAATGTCCAGTTCAGCTGCGAAGAAACTGCTCGATGGCGGCGATCAGCTTTTCGGCGGTCTTCAGGTCTTCGTTGTCGTCAAAGTACTCCATGCCCTTTGCCTTGACCTCAGCGGGAGCCACGACGCAGTTCTTGAACATGCCGTCCATGTACTTTGCGCTCTTGCGCTTACCGCTGCCGGTATTGCCGCACTCATCGTTGAAGTCGTAGTACCACGAGGGCGAAACGCTCTGGAGGGTGAATTTCTGCTCACCAATGGTGATTTCCTTAGTCTTAGCCATATATTTTCGGTAGCCCCTTTCGGATAAACTTTTTGGACGCTCCGGCCAGTTCGTTCCGGCCATAGCTTAGCGATAATTCAGAGACGGCACAAAGATACTGACCGACTCAGAACCGATCTCCTTTGCGCGGGTGATGTCAGGCGGTTTGATGACGCGGCAGCGTTCCTCTGCCACATTGACCGATGCCGAATCGTTGGCATCAACGATCATCACAGAGACTTCCTTACGCTTGAGCGCAAGACTGCGGACATACGGCAGGCTGGACGAAGTACCCATCAGCGTAACAGTGATGGTGCCGCTCTCATTCGCATTTTCGTTGTATGCCACATCGCCCTTTACGCCGACCTGCGTAGTAACAGTGTCTTCGTTGCGGGCAATCGTGATCATAGAGTCCGAAGCAAATCCGGTAATGATCTTGCCGTTCATCACCAAATTAACCTTTTTCGGGTCATAGGATGCAACTTCGATATTACTTGCCATGACAGATTCCTCCTTTCTTAGCCATTCAGGGTGACGCGCAGGGTGCCGTTGACCTTGACGCTGTGAACAGCGCCCTCCAGCTGGGCACTCCACTTGATGTCGGGCATCTGGCGGTTGCGGGCCTGCTCATCGGTCGCATCTGCCCGCTTGGGGATCACAACCGTGTACACACCGGTGTCATCCTCCGGGTCAGTTGCGATAATGTGCAGTTCCACAGCCCGGTTGAGTGCCGCGAACACGCCGGCCGCAACCAGTGCGAAACCGTCATCCGTGTAGGCAATCTTCTTGTTGGCAATGAAAATCTCATACAGATTTTCGCGGATCTGATGGGTGATGTAGTCAGCGCCCAACACATTGTCGATGAAATTCCCATCACCGCAGATGCCGTTCTTCATGTACTCGTGCTTATACTCCGCTGTCATAAAATTGACGCGGTTCTCCTCCAGCAGGTCGCGCTCACTGTCGCGGAGGTCCGCAACGCTCACGCCGTCCGGCACTTTCCACTTCCATGTGACGCTCTCCGGCCAGAACGGACCGACACTGCCGACCCATGCTGCATCCGCCCACTCGGCCAGATTATCAGCATAGGTAACAACGCTGCGACCATACTCGTTGACATATTCCTTGTCGTTGGTCTGGCCGAAGTAGAACTTGCGGTGATCTTCCACACCGGCACCCAGCGCTGCTTCCGTGGGTTCCGTGCTTTCCGCCCACTTGCACAGGGCAGTCACGCAGACCGGGTCGGTAACGTCGGTCAGAATGAAATACCAGTCATCGTTGTGGTCGCGCAGGTCTTCGATGGCGGCAATGAGGTTTTCGGCCTTAGTGGTATCCGCCTTACCTACGGAAACCGACACGACAGCGCCGCTCAGGCCCATATCCTCGAAGCAGTCTGCATCCTTGTACAGGCTGATGCTCTCCGCATAGCCAGAAACAGCCGTGCGGGTGGTACTGGTGTAGGTCACGGTATTGTCGTCCACCGCAGCGGTGAACTTCACACCATCTTCCTCAAAGGACGTTCCTGCGAACAGCTTTGCCAGCCCGGTGCAGTCCACCGGCACTTCCTCGCTGGTGGTGATCTCCACCACAGTCTTGCCGCCGATTTTGGCATAGTAGGCAGTGCTTGCTTCCAGCGTTTCGGTCGGCATATTTTCGCCGAATGCAATTTCAATGCGGGACGCAGTGCCGCCCACATTCTGAGGATTTTCGATGCCAGCCACACGCACCTTGCGGATAAGCGTGTCTGCAAGGGTGTTATCCTGATTGAACATCTTGTCCGCCATGGCCGCGACCTTTTTCCCCGGAAATGCCGCCTTGAGCTTTTCAAGGTCATTGTAGATCGCCATGTCAGCCGCGCCCTCGGTCGAGAGCAGCAGGATGTCCAGCTTTTCCGCCGCCACGGTTTTTGCATCAAGCGCGGTAAAAACCTGAATATCTTTCATCCAATTCAGTCCTTTCCTTAAATTTTGATTTTTTCGATGGACGCGGTTTCGCGCTCATCGATGCGGGTATACCGAATCTGCACATCAAAGCCGACCCGCCGGGCGGCTTCGTCCACAAGAAGCGTTGTGCGGTCCTGTGCCTGGCCCACATCAACCACCGCCACGCCCAGTGCAAGGAAATCATCCTGCCCTGCGTGCTTAAAATAGCTGATAGCCTTATCAGCGACCGCCCACGCTTCATCTTCACCGTTCACCGCAGAGCCATTCTCCGCAGTGCGGTTCTGGCTGCAAAAGGTGAATGAGAATGTAGCCGATGGCATTTCCATCCGAGAGATTTTCACACCCTCGGCAACATCGGCAATCTCATAGTCACCCATGCCGCCGTCCGGGATATACGGTGCAGTTACCGTATAGATGCAGAACGGCGGCTCAGCTTCCGGCTGAACCTGATTTGACAGAATGACCGGGCATCCAATGTAATCCCACAGGCTTGAGATCAGACGGTTCCGCAGTTCCCTGAAATTCATTTCGGGTTGCTCTCCCCTTTCTTCTCAACCATGTAGCGCTTCATCGAATGCACAGGGCCGTGGGTCAGCTCCTGCTTGACCGTATAGATCTGGCCGTCAAACCCATCCCGGAACTGAGCGCCCACCTGCAGGGTATGCCCATTCGTATAGACTTTCTGAGCATTGAGCGTATAGCTTCCGCTGTCAATGTATTGCAAATCCTCATTGTTCAGCGGCATCACAACGCCCTGAAACGCAGTTTCGACCGTTGTTCCCGGCTTCCACTGTCCGCCCTGCTCCTTATCATAGCCGCCGCCCTCGGTATGCACCTCGTACATACTGTGCAGCAGGCTTCGCGGGATCTGCGGCCCTTTCCATTTTCTCATAAATCAGATACCCTCCACGCTGTACGAAATGCTGTTGTACAGCCGCCCGGTATCAAACAGGGGCTGATACTGGGTGCTGGTCAACTGCGTTGTGGCAGACTTTGGCGGTGACAGCTTCGTGTTGAAGTAGTCGTGGGTCATTTCGACCGCCCACTTTCCGATATAGTCTGCCGCCTCCTTAGCCGTCCATTTTTTCAAAATGATGCCGTCCACAGCTTCTTTGCAGATATTTTCCAGCGTGGCCTTGCCGGTATCGAAGCTCGCTCGAATGAAACTGCGTTCTGGGATGGTCACACTGTCCACCAGCATATACATCCACTCGTAGTCCTCATTCGGGCGCGGGTCTTCTTCGCCGCCGCTCGGATGCTTTTTTGCATCATGTTTTTCCTGCTTCTTCCTGCCGGGGGCTTTCTGGGGATGCTTTCTGTCGCGTACCAAAAAGCCATAGCCGGGAGAAATGGGAATAAACCGCAGGTCATTGAATTTGCGGGGACTGCCAGCATTCTTTGCTTCCATATTTAACGGAATAGCCAGATGCTTGACATTCTTCGCACTGATCGTCGCTCCATATTCATGCACACCGGCAATCATCAGGATGTCGCTTCCCGCGTCTCCCAGAATGCCCACATGAATACTCACGCCTTGCAGTGCTGTCAGCTCCCGCTTGATGCGCTCCATATCTGCGCGAAATCCATCTTTAAGGATTTTCATGTTACCACCGCTGATACTTTGAAATCACGGACTGCCATGTTTCGCTGATATTCTTATCGAAAGTCCAGCTCACATCGGAGATAGAGAACGCCGACAGCCCGGCGGCATCATTTTCAATGATGGCCCACTGCTGGGCGATCATGTACCAAACAATGGCTTCCAGATCTGCCGGGAGCGTGGCCGGATGGTCTTCGGTGGCATCTTTCGGCAGAATATACCCGGCCACATACTGCACCTCCAGATATTTTCTGGGGGCAATGTAGTCATAGGCCAGCCCGCCGATGTGCCCGCGGTATGTCCATCCATCTTCACGGAACAGAACTCCGATCTCGCCGGTTTCGTTGAAATCGAAGTCCGTAATGGTCTTCCCGGTGAACGTGTCCGTGATACGTTCTACGCTGACAATGGGGTACTGTTCCAGCGATAACTGCTGTGTTCCAGTACCGCAATATCTTTGCCGGTAGGTGCTTTTCCCCAGCTTTCTTCCCAGCTGAGTTTCCAGCCACGCAGATGCCGCATTGATAAGCTGCACAAGGGTTGCATCCCGCTGTGCATCTTCTTCCGCCGGGTCGATGCCGAGCGAGGTTTTCAGGGCATCCAGAGTGGTGAGGGCATTTTCTCTCAGTGTTACGGCCAACACGACACCTCCAAATAAACGCCCTCTGACAGGCTTTCCCCATCAGAGGGGAACTTTACTGAGCGCCCTTTTCCGGGGCTTCCTGCGAAGCCGCAGGCGGGGTTGCGGCGGTCTTCCGCTCCTTTGCACGAACTGCTTTGTTCTCAGCAGGGCGCGGGGCGGACTTGGGCGGTTTGAACATTCTCGCCATCATGCAGCCCTCCATCAGATACTTTCCTTGACCGGGCAGTTGGTGGCATCACCCAGCGCCAGCGCACCGATGGTGCCGTTGGTGGCGGTGATCTTGACGCAGGACTTGCAGCCGATCAGGTCAATGTCGAGGTTCGCCACAGCCTGAGCTTCGGCTTCGTTCTCGATGACGGCCTCGCCATCCTCATTGACCGGGTTGTCAACGAAGATGCGGCTGTCCTTGACCGGCTCATACGGACCGGCGGTGCTGTCGGCAGTTTCGACCTTGATGGTGGCCGTCTGGGACGCTTCCACAGTAACAGCCAGCACGGCGCTCTCATAACCGGTGCGGTCAACATCATTGCCGCTGGCAAACGGCAGGACGGTGACGGTATCAAACAGTGCTCTTTTCATAGCAGTTCTCCTCCTCAGATAACCTTGATATTGTGGACGTAGGCGAAGCTCTCAACATGGCGCACACCAATGTCATCGTACATCAGCGCACGGGTGCCGGTCAGATTTTCCTCAAAGGCGTTGTGCTGGACACCGTTCTCATCCGTCCAAGTGCCGTCCAGAGTGGTGTAGGTCTCCAGACCCATCTGATCGCCGATCATCAGGTCTGCCCAGTTGCCGAAGAACATTTCGGTGCAGCCGGTCTTGCTGTCAGTGGGGATCTGGTTGGAAACCTTGTACGGCATGCCGAGGAAGTTACCAGCGTTCATCTCATCGCGGTAGATGTAGTCGCCGGTGGTGGTCTTGATGTTCTTGAGATAGCCCTCCATAAAGGAGTTGAAAGCCCAGCCCAGAGCCTGATCATCCACATTCTTGCTCATAACCAGCGACTTCACATAGACCGGGAAATCGGCGGTCAGCTTGCCGTCTGCGGCATACTGGGCATCCATCTTCTTTGCGTCGATTTTCTCAACGCCGGGGGTGTTGGCAATGCCGGTGGGCTGGAACTCGCCGCCGGTGCCGTACAGAGCGCCCCAGTCAAGGCCGAGCTGCATACGGCGGGACAGGTCAGCGGCGAACAGCTCATCGGCGCTGTACTTGGTGCTCATCAGCAGTTCGCGGGTCTGGGGCACAATAGCTTCCAGACGCTTTGCAGACAGGCGCAGGTTGCCGAATGCAGGCTGGGTAGATGCGATCTTGCGGCCCTCACCGCCCCACATAGCGCGGGTGCCAGAGGTCATGCGAGGGATGTTCAGGTTGCCGTTCTCCAGCGGAATGGTGCGTGCGCCCAGCTCCTTGATGACGGTCTTGCTGTACAGCAGTTCGATGACCTCATCCAGATAGACTTCCGGGATCAGGAAGCCGCCAGCGGTCGGGTTGGTGGCAGACATGGCCTTGAACTCGCGGGCCATGGACATATCCTCGTAGTACTTCTTGGCGTAGAACTCAGCACGTTCCGGGTCATGCCGGCCGAAGACATCCAGACACTTGATGGCGCGGGCGAGGTTCACCAGCGGGGGCACGCTCTTCTGCTGCTTCTTGGCGGAAGCGGTGCCGCCCATGAACAGGCTGGAGTACTTACGCTGGGCAGGGGCGG
>OCHK01001518.1_pt1 | contig 17858 bp, 8 predicted proteins | sample 1538551 | NCBI WGS metagenome assembly OCHK01 (sample SAMN04571707, study PRJEB22368) | human gut metagenome | biome: human gut; material: stool | host: Homo sapiens | place: Luxembourg | collected 2012-08-31
CGTAAATATCCTTGAGACTGCGGCCCAGCTGGTCGTAGTCCAGCCCGTAACCCACGATGAACTCGTTGCCGATCTCCATGGCGCGGTACTTGATCGGCAGCGTCTTGCGGTACGACCCGGGTTTGAAAAAGAGCGTACAGACCTCGACCGACGCCGGGTTGCGGGCCTCCAGCTCCTTGATCATGTGCTCGATCGACTCGCCCGTGTCCACGATGTCCTCGACGATGATCACGTGACGACCCTCGATCGGATTGTTCAGGCCGATCAGACTTTTCACGCAGCCCGTGGAGCAGGTCCCGTCGTACGACGCCAGCTTGACGAACGAAAGTTCGTTCTGGAATTCGATTTTCTTGATCAGGTCCGACATGAACATGAACGAACCGTTGAGAATGCCCAGGAACAGCGGGGTCTCCTTGCCGGCATAGTCGGCATTGATTCGCTGCGCCACGGCATCCACGGCCTTGTCGATCTGCTCGGCGGGGATCATGATTCTGAACTTCTTGTCGTGAAGTTGTATGGTATTCTCCATTTCGTTACGGGATTTTTGGGATTATACCTGCAAAAGTAACTATTTGCACGCAACAAACGAAGTCTTCGGGCAAAATAAATTGCAGAACGCGCAAACTCCGCACGGCGACGAAAAGAGCCGCCCGGGCGATCCGGGCGGCTCGTAAAACGAAATCGGCGCTTTTCGCCTATTCCGCGTAGGTAAATTCGAATATCGTTTCAGAGGTGACCTTGACTCCGATACCCATCATATCCATACCTACTCCGCCCCACTTGGCAGCGGTCACGTAACCCTCGCCGTCCTGGGTGCAGGTTACCGCCTTGGCGGGATCATCTTCCGACATGGCGTCGAACATCGTCGCAGTGGGCAGGTTGAGCGAAGCCTTTCCGTCATAGCCCAGGAAACAAGCCAGGGCATGATCGTCGTCCAGCGAGGTGGTAACACCAGCAATGGCTTTCGCCACATCGACGCCGAAGATGTTGTTCTTCTTGCCGGCATCGCCGTATTCGAACATTCCGCCCGCCGTATAGTTCCCGTTTTCAAAATCGAACGAGACGTAATTGGAGCCGTTGCTCTGATAAACGACGCCGGTGCACTGTCCGTTAACGGCATCATAGGTCCAGGTGAAATCAGCGGGTCTCGAAACGACTTCGCCGCTGACGGTTCGCATGAAGTCGACGTTGCTGCTCTCTACTTTTCCGTCGTTGAGCACCCAGGAGAATGCCCGGATACCGGGTTCGCCGTCTTCGTACATCTTGTTCAGGGCCGAAACCTTGTCTCCGTCGAAGGAGAACGTGTACCAGTCGGCAGCGTCTGCGCCCTCGCCCTGCTGAACGGCGGTCACCCGGTTGTCGCTGCCATATTTGAGCGACAACTGCGACACGACGTTCGTTCCCTCGCTGAACAGCATCTCGAAATACATATCAGCCATCTCCTGATCGTTTCCTACCATCTCCAGCAGTATGGCCTTCACGGCCTCCACGCCACCCTCCACGGTGGAGAAATCGCAGGTCTGCGACATCGCATAGCTGATGCCCGTCAGCCGCTTGTACACCGCAGCGGGAATGTTCTCGCCCAGCGTCCAGTCGATGTTGTTGTGCTTGAGGATCACGTTGTACGTGCCTGCCGCAACGCCGTCGGGGATCGTGCAGCTGATGCCCGTCGAGGAGGGCACGGCCGTCAGCTCCGTACGGGTCTTGGCGGCATCGGCGGTCTCCAGGAAGATGCGCGAAGCCGAGGTGAAACCGTTACCGGCGATCTCCAGCGTCTTGTTCAGCTTGATCGCAGCGGGCAGCACGACGCTCGACACCGGGTTCTGCGCAGCCTCCAGGCGCACCGGACCCAGGTCCCAGCTGCCGTTCTGCTTCACGACGACGGTGTACACGCCGGCCGTGAGGGTCGACGGAACCGTACATTCGATCCCCGCGGCCGTCACGGTCTGGTCGGCCGCCGCGGTCTCCGTGCCCGAAGCGTTGCGCAGGAAAAGCTGCGCCGAAGCCTCGAATCCCTTGCCCGTCACCGTGTAGAAACCGCCGATCTCGGCCGTGGAGGGAACCGTATATTCCGTAATCGGACAAGACGGCTTCTGGTCGTCATCACCGTCCGAGCAGGCTGTGAATGCACCCGCCGTGCATCCGATCAGCAACATAAGCCATAATTTTCTCATAATGCTTTGGTTTTAAAAAGTTAAAAATCAGGTATCTATATTCCTTCCAGTTCGTTCAGTATCCGTTCGGTATCCTCGGACGAGGGCCGGAGCATGTCGGCGTTCACGATCTTCCCCTCCTTGTCGAGCAGGATGAAGTGCGGAATGCCTTCGATGTTATAGTCGCTCTGAAACCGGCTGCCGGAACCCAGCAGCAACTGCACGCCCGCCAGCTGGCCCGACGCGGCCATCTTCTCCCAGGCGGCCTTGTCCTTATCGACCGAAAGCCCCAGGAAAGCGATGTTCCGGCCCTCGAACTTCTTCACCAGTTCGCGGAAATGCGGCAGTTCGGCCTTGCAGGGGGCACACCATGTCGCCCACATGTCGATATAGAGGTATTTGCCCCTGAAATCGGCGAGCGTATAGCTCTTTCCCGCCAGGTCCGTCGCCGTGAAATCGGGCGAAGGGCGCCCTGGCGCCGTCAGGTCGTGGCTTTCGAACTCCTCCTTGTATTCGCGCAGCATCTGCGGGTCGGTGATGTAGGCATTCGCTATGTTCTGCAATTCGGCCGTATTGCGCACGCCGTTGTTCTGCATGTATTCGATCGCCAGCAGCCGCAGCATGGTCTGCTTCACCTTCTCATCGGTGAAATTGTCGGCGACGTAACGCATCGTCGCCACCGTGCGGGTGTAGGGATCGCCGAATTCGCGGCCCTGCCCTTCGAGCACCAGCGGGATCGCGAAATGGATGAAATCGCGGTAGACGTCCACGTCGGCCAAGTCCTCGCGCTCCACGACCATCTTCCCCACGGCGTCGTAAACCTCCCTGCCGGGACGGTAATCGGGATCGCCGCCCATCAGCTGGTGCCCCATCGGATACATCACCATCGTCTGCGCGTAGAGATAGCGGAGGCGCGCCTCCTCGACCTTCGCGAAATCGGGGCACGTCTGCTCCAGCTTACGGGCCTTCATCAGATGCACGGCATCGTCCGCCAGCCGGTTGATTTCGGCGTAGAACTCCTCCCAAGGCAGGTCATAGGCGTTGAACTCGGACAGAGTCATGGTTTGCAGGTACTCGTTGGCCTCGACGTTGCGGCCTTCGACCCGGAAGCCATCCTTGAACTTGCGGCCGTCGAAGCGCAGCGTCACCTCCTCGCCCCGGCCGATGAACGCCATCTTCGCAGTCTGCCCGTAAATCACGCGCGGATAGATGTTTCCCAACCCGGTAATCACCAGCCGGCCCTTGCCGTGCTTGTCGAGCGGGATGGTGAAGGATGTCGAACGGTCGATCAGCAGCCCCACGTTGGAGACGGTCATGTTTTCCACCTCGACGTTCACCACGATGTCGTCGGGATTTTTCGACGTGCAGGCGCAGAGAGCCGCCCCCAGCACGAACAATAAGATTTTCTTCATATTCCTGTTTCTGTTAATCATTTTCCGTAAATTTCCTCCAGCACGCCGTCCAGCCATCCGCCGCGGGCGTTGAGCCGGCAGATGCGGCCTTCGCCGTCGACGAGGATAGATGTCGGCACGGCCGAGGTTTCATACGTCGTGAAACTCGTGCGGCCCGTGTCGAGCAGCTGGGGCCACGGCATCTTTTCCTCGCCGAGCGCCTGTTTCCAGTTTCCGGCGTCGCTGTCTATCGACACGTAAAGCACGTCGAAGCCTTTCCGGTGGTACCTGTCGTAAGCCCTCCGGACGAACGGAATCTCACCCCGGCAAGGCATGCACCACGAAGCCCAGATTTCGACCAGCGTGTAATGTCCCGGACGGATGAAATCCGACACCCGGCGCACGACGCCCTCCGCATCCGGCAGTTCGAGGTCGGGCAGCGGCTGTCCCTCCACGATCCGCTTGTCGCGGCGTAACGCCCGGCGGCCGACTCCCTCGCCTGCGGGGCGAGCGCATCCATCAGCGACTCCATCTGCGCCCGATCCAGCCGCGACTGGCGGTCGCAAAGTTCCTGCACGATGGCGAGGCTGACCGCCGAAGCGGGATGCTCCCGCACATAAGCGATCTTGAAATCCCGGATGAGGCCGGCCTTTTCATCGACCCGTCGGGCCAGTTCGATCCCTTTGGCCTCGTCCCCGCCGTTGTAGAAAGCCTCCACATAGTCGCGGAATGCACGGTTGCGCTCCTCCGCCAGCGGTTCGAGGGCCGCGCGGTAAGCCTGCCACTCGGTCTGGGTGGCGCCGCCCGCGAGCGTGAAGACGGGATCGCTTTTCGAAGCGTCGCACACGGCATTCACGGCCGTGCTGTCCAGAAATACCGGAAAGGTCACCGTCAGGTTCCTGTCCGACCGGTTTTCGGGATCGAGATAAACGGCCACACGGCAGTTGCGGGGCGCATCCAGCACGCCCTGCAAACGGAATTTCCCGTTCGCCACCGTCGTGCTGTCGATGGCCTCGGCCTGCCCGGCGTCGGTCGTGAACAACACCACGGGCTTGCCCTCCCAGGCTTCGGGAACCTCCCCGGTAAGGGTGTAGCCTCCGTGCGGAGCGCACCCCGTCGCGAAAAGCGCCGCCAGAGCGGCATAAATCCAGTTTTTCATAATCAGTTCGGTTTATCGTTGTTTCGGTTATTTCAGCATTTCACGGTAAGCCACGTCGACGATCCGCCCCAGCCCGGTGTGGACCTCGGGCGCCACGCCCCGGAAATTTCCGTCGGAATTGAAGCCCTCGTAAATCCGCAGCGTGCCCGTGTCGTCCTTCACGCTGCCCACCACCAGGTCGTACGTGCGGGTGAGGTTGGCGCTCTGCCGGTAGATATTGAATTTCAGGCAGGTGACGGTCTCCCCGACGAGCGTGAACTGCGTCGTCGCCGTCAGGGGCTTTTCCGAGAGGTCCACGCGGTAAACCGTCCCGCCCACGGCATAATACATGTAGTTTTTCAGCGAGCTGAATGCGAAATGCTCCGCCCGCGCGATGTTCGTACACCCCGAGAGGTCGCCGTAATAGGCCCTGCTCAAGGCCTGCGTGCAATCGCCGACGGTGACGACGCTCCATAATTCGCCCAGCTGCGTCCCGTAGAGGCAATACCGGTCCCCGTCCTTCAATACGGTGTAGACGACACCCATATTCGTGCTGTTCGGGTCGTATTTCGTATTCTCCATCCAGACGAAATCCAGCCCTTGGGGGAATTCGGCGAAGGCGTCTCCGGTGACCCTTCCGCCGTTGTCCATCTCTCCGAGCAGTTTCACCAGGTCGTTCATCTCCTGCAAAGGGGCGTATCCGCCCACGTCGGGAGACCGCAGGTTGGGCGCATAGCCGACGAACCGCTTCGCGTCGAGGTCGTACATCATCACGACGGGAACCACGATGTTCTGCGTCACGATGTTGGACCCGATCACCGGCGCTGCGTTCAGCGGCGTGTCGCCGATCGGCCCGAACAGACCGACCGACACCAGACATTCGGCATAATAGGTTTTCGAATCGCTCACCATCATCTTGGCCCCCGAGGCGTCGTTGATCACCCACGGGCGCGGATCGTCCGAATTGCCCATCTCGTAGATCAGCCGGTACTCTTCCTTCCACTCGAAGCCGTTGCGGCCCAGGCGCGTGGCGCCGTCGTCGGTCAGCAGGTAGTAGGGCGAATCGGCGTCGGCGAACCGCGACCACTGGATGCGCCGCGGCCCCTTCATTTCGGGCATGCCGTTATCCTTGAGCAGGTCGGTGTAGGTCTCGCCCGTCACCGCGGAGACCATATCGAGGCGCGCCCGGTCGTCGGCGCCGTCGGCGCACAACACCATCCACCCCTCGGAGGTGGCCTCGCTCACCTGCAATTCGCTGCTCGTCTGCCAGTAGACGCCGCTGGCATCCTCCGTCACCTTGAAGAAGAGCGTATAGGCGCCCGCCGGAAGCGCCACCTCGTAATCCAGATTGCGCGACGTGCCGATCACCGTCACCGTCTCATCGGCGCTCCGGGCGAGCGTCCGCCACTCGAACGAATAGCGGTCGTCCGGGAAATCGTTGCCGCCCAGGTCGGGCGTCAGTTGCAGCCGGGCATGGGTCAGTACCGAGATATTCGCCTCGATGCCCGTGATGTCGGGTTCCGTGAGGTCGCGGTAGTCGTAGTTGCCCAGATCGTTGGCGCACGCCGCACACAGAAACAGGGCCGATATGCAGAAAAATCGTTTCATCGTCATACTCCTTCCATATTAGAATTGCAGGGGGTTGCCGTTCTCGTCGAAAGCCCGTTCGTCATAAGGCTCTCCCCCGGCTTTCAACTTCTCCTGATCCCTGACATAATTGATCATCCGGCTCTCGATGTAGAGCCATTTGGCATCGGTGATCTTCCCGACCTCGTTGAAATCGGCCCTCGGAATCTCCATCACGTCGCAGATAAGTTCGAATTTCTGCTGCGAGAAAGGCCCCACGAACAGACTGCGCCAACCTGCGGGCGGCGCCGTGAACTGGTCCGAGAAGTTGATTTTGAAGGTCACCGCCGACACCGTGTCGCCGCCCGACTGAACCTGGCTGGTGAACGGAATGATGAAGTTCTCGTTCGCCCGCAGTTCGAGCAGCAGGTTTTTGGTCTGCTCCTTCAGAATGTCGGTGCGTTTGAGGGTGACCACGTAGTCGAACGAGACGCTGCCTGCTGGAAGCACGGCTTCGCCGCCGAGCGTGTAGTCCGTTCCCTCCTCGGCGTCCTGCGAAGTGACCCGGACATCGACCGCCCGGGGCTGCGCCGCGGCGCGGCCCACCAGTTGCAGCCGGACGGGCACTTCCAGCACGTCGGCGTCCTCGTAGATGAACGTGTATGCGGCGCTGTCGACGACGGTCCTGTCCGTCAGCTGGTTGTAGAAGTAAATGCCTTCGATCGCGCCGAAATTATCCGGCAGGCTCTCTTTGCAGCCCGCCAGGCAAAGCCCCAGCAAGAGGGCTGCCGAATGGATGATATGCTTCTTTTTCATGTCGTCAGGGGGTTATTCGCGGTTTTCGGTCTCCGAATCGGGCAGCGGCACGACGAAAAGGTTCGTGCTCGGTTCGGGGTTCCGGGAGTCGGTATAGGACCAGATCACCTTCGAGAAGAGGCGTTTGTAGAGGTAGAACAGCTGACCTTCGCCGTACAGTTCGCGGATATACTCGTACTTGAGCAGTTCGGGCGTCAGGGCCTCGAGCGAGGTGCTGATGCCGCGGTTGCGGCGCAGGGTGTTCACATAGGAGGTTCCGTTGGCCAGCACGTCCGACTGGCTCTCGGCGGCGATCAGGTACATTTCGCCCAGCCGCAGCATCGGGATCATCGTGTTCTGGATCTTTCCGGTCTGCGCCATGTCGGTATATTTGTAGAAATAGCGGTTCTCGCCGGACGTGCTCCAGTTCACGCGGTTGCGGTAGTCGTCCTGATAACCGCCCGTCTCGGCCCCTCCTCCGAAGATCGCCTTCGAGATCAGGTCGCTCTCCATCCTGAAGGTGAAAGTCGTCCGCGCGGGGTTGAAATAATTCAGAAACAGCTGGCTGCGCTTGGCGTGCGACAGCGCGAAGACCACCTCCGACGAGAAAATCCGGTCGGGGTCCTCGGGATTGCCCACCACGAGGCTGCGGTCCACGAACGGGAAGATTCCGTTGTTCGAGGCGCGGATCACCTCCACGGCATACGTCAGGGCGTCCTGTTTCTGCCCGGCATAGAGGTTCACCCGCGCCAGCAGGGCCGAAACGGCGTAATAGTTGAGCCGCAGGGCGCGGTAACGCAGGAAATTGGAACCGTTGCCCGCGCTGCTCATCAGCGTCCCTTCGGTGATCACGGGATCGTTGAGCAGGGCCGCGCGCGCCGCCATGAGGTCCTGGAGAACCTTGTAGACGACCTGGCTGGCCGGCAGCAGGGCTTCGGGCGTCAGCGTCTCGTCCGCGTAATAGGGAATGGACGTCCCGTCGGGATTGAGCGAATAGACCGGTCCGAAAAGCCGCAGCATGTCGAAATGCAGCATCGCGCGCAAGGCCAGCGCCTCGCCCCGGATGATGTCGTAATTGTGTCCCGTGAAGAGCGCCTGCCTGCCCTGGATATTTTTCAGCAGTTTGTTGCAGTTCAGAATCAGTGCGTACGCCTTGTTCCACGTCCCGTTCAGGCGGCCGCGCCAGTAATCGGTGTTGTAGTCGTAGTCCTTGAGGTCCAGATAGTCGCCCCACACCGAGGAGTTGTCGCCGATCTCGTAGGCGCCGCCGAGAATCTCGATCATCTCGACGGAGAGCGTGCTGCCGTACAGTTCGTCGCTGTTGAGTTCGATATAGATGCCGTTCAGCAGTTTCTGGAAACCCTCTTCCGATTCGAGCAGCTCTTCTTCCGAGATCTGGTCGTAGGGCTTCACGTCCAACCAGCCGCTGCACCCCGGGCACAACGCCGAGGCGAGCAGGATCAATGTAAGTATTTTGTTTTTCATAATGCGCTTTGTATTGAGGTTGTCACGATCAGAAGGTCGCCGCCACGGAGAACGAGATCGTCCGTGCGAACGGGTAGTCGATGCCGCGCTCGTTCTTGACCGAGGAGATGCGGAACGCATCGTTCATGTTGGCCTGCACGCTCAGGGCCGAAAGTCCCAGCTTGCGGACGAACGACTGCGTGAATTCATACCCGATGCTGAACGATTCGCCCGAGATGTAGTTCTCGTCCATCACGAAACGCGAGGACTTGTCGGTTTTCTGCGTCAGCGAGATGCCTTTGAAATAGGCCTCGGTGTTGTTCGGCGACCAGCGGTCGTAGAGCGCCCGCTTGTCCTGGTTGTTGAACACGTCGGCCGTGCCGATGTTCTCGACCTTCTGGAACAGCGCGGAGTTGAAAATCTGCGCGCCCAGCGAATAGCGGAAATAACACCCCACCGACAGGCCCTTGTAGTAGAACGTCGTGCCGATCACGCCTTCCAGCTTGGGTTCCGTGTCGCCCAGCACCACTTCGTCGTTCACGTCGTAGCTGAACGAGTACGTGCCGTCTTTCTTGATGAACAGCTCCTTGCCCGTCGCGGGGTCGATTCCCGCCGAGCGCACGCCCCAGATCGCCGTGGGACTGCCGCCGTCGTAGTAGCGGGTCATCCCCGAGAGCGAGGCCCGGCCCTCGTTGTTGAGCGAACTGAACGCATTGCCGATCTTGGCGTACTTCGCCTTGGCGTGCGTACCGTTCAGGCTGATGTTCCAGTTGATGCGGTCGTGCGGCCGGTAGACCGGCGATACCTTGAGCGTCAGTTCGACACCGTTGGTCTTCTGCTGCCCGGCGTTCATCGTCACCGACGTGATGCCCATCGAACCGGGCGTGGTGATGATCGCCAGCAGGGGATCGGTGATCTTGACGTAGTAGTCGAACGTGACGTTGACCCGGTTGCCCCACACGGTCACGTCGGTTCCCACGTTGTAGTTGACCGTCTCCTGCCAGGCGAGGTCGGGATTTCCCAGCTGGTTCAGGATCACGCCCGTGCCGAAGATGTTGGTCATCCAGCCGTTGAAGGCGTAGGTCGAGAAGGCCTGGTAGGCGGCGAAATTCTGGTTGCCGGGATTACCCACCGAGGCGCGCAGCTTGAGCAGCTGGAAAAACTTGCTGTCGCGAAGGAACCGCTCGTTCTGAATGTTCCAGCCCACGCCCACCGACCACGTGTTGCGGAAACGGTTGTTCGTGCCGAACATCGACGCGCCGTCGCTGCGGTAGTTGAAGTCCAGCAGGTAGCGGTTGTCGTAGGAGTAGCCACCGTTCAGGTAGAAGCTCGCGGCGCGCGTCTGACTCTCGGAGTAGGTCGACTTGCCGCCCTCGGGATAGCCGTTCGCGAACGACGGAGCGCCGAACTGGTCGTCGGTGAAGCCGTTGGCCTTGTATCCGTTGGCCGTCCTTTTCGTGGCGTTGAAGTTGAATCCCGCCACGGCGTTGAGCATGTGCTTCTCGGCCAGCACGCGGCCGTAGGTCGCCGTAAGGTCGCCCTCGTAGTTGGTGCGCTTGGTCGTCGAGTGGGTGTAAAGGCCCTTTTCGGTCTCCTCCAGATCGTCGAAATCCGTATGCAGGGGCGACAGGCGCGTGTCGGTCGTTCCCGTGGCGTGCGTGATTCCGAACTTGCCGCGCACCCGCAGGTCCTTCGCCACGAACCACTCGATGATGAAGTTGTTCGTAAATCCGAACTGGTCGCCCTTGTCGTAGTTGTTCAGGTGGGCGTTCCACAGCGGGTTGCTGATGGCCTCGGTTTCGAGCAGCTCGGGGTCCTGGTAATAATAGAGGTAGCGGTCGATCCGCCCCTCGTCGTTGTACTTCTTGAAATAGGGGTTGGCCTGCGCATACTCCGAGAAGGGGACCGCGGGATCGTTGGTTTTCTGATAATCGAGCGTGAGTTTGTTGCTGAACTGGAATTTCCCGGTCCGGTAGATCAGGTCGATGTTGCCGCCGATGGTCTGACGGTCGGAACCCTTCATCACGCCCTGCACCTCGCCGTAGCTCAGGCCGATGCCGTAGCGGATCTTCTCCTCGCCGCCCTCGGCGTAGATGTTGTGCCTGTGGGTGAATCCCGTGCGCAGCGGTTCGTTCAGCCAGTAGGTGTCGATGCCCCGGGCGATGCCTTTCAGCCGCTCGTTGCGCAGGTCGTCCAGCCGCAGCTGGTTGGCCATGCTATGATTGGTGTCCTGATACACTCCGGCGAGGGTCTCGAACTGGAGTTTCTCGCTCGAATTCATCAGATTATAGTCTGTCAGGTCGGCCATCGTGACGCTGAAATCGCCCTTGTAGGAGAGTTGCAGACGGCCCTGCTCGGGCGCCTTGGTCTCGATCACGACCACGCCGTTCGAGGCCTTCGAGCCGTAGATGGCCGTCGAAGCCGCATCCTTGAGCAGGGTCACCGACGCCACGCGGTTCATATTCAGGTTCATCACCGTCTCCAGCGTCGTTTCGAATCCGTCGAGGATGAACAGCGGCTGGTTGGGATCGGTGCCGTACTCCTCCTTCAGGCCGATCACGCTGCTCTTGCCGCGGATTTCGAAATCGGGCATGCGGTTGGGGTCGGAACCGAACTGGACGCTCTCGGAGATCTTGAACGAGGGGTCCAGCGTGCGGAGGCTCTGCAAGACGCTCTGCGTACCCACAGCCTTGAGCTCCTTGGACTTGAACGTGGTCGCCGAGCCCGTGAAACTCTCCTTCTTGCGCTGGTAGACGCCCGTCACCACCACGTCGGCCACTTCCACGGAGGTCGGCGTCAGCGAAATTTTCCGAAAATCCGCGAGGTTCTGCCCGTTGTAACGCTTCACATGGATTTCATAGCCGATGAACGAGAACATGATGTTGTAAATGCCGGCGGGAATTTTCAACACGTAGCGTCCGTCGGCGTCCGAGGAAGTTCCGATGGTCGATCCCTCGACGACGACCGTCACGCCCGCCATCGGGGCCTTGTTCGACCCGTCGGTGATCCGTCCTGCGATCTCCACGAACGCCGGCTCCTCGGGAGCCGGCTGCGCGGGGCGCGGCACGACCACGATCGTGCGGTCCTTGATCCGGTAGGAGAACTCCGTTCCCGAAAAGACGTGATCCAGCACGGTTTTCAGCTCCGTACCTTCGAACGAAGCCGTGATCCGCTTGTCGCTTTTCAGCACCACGTTGGAGTTATAGAAGAATTCGTACCCGGAGGCCGCGCTCACCTTCTTCAGCGCCTCGGCCAGCGACACGTTTTCCAGCACGACCGACACCCGCTGGGCCGACGAAGTTTTCGGCAGCGCGATGCACAGCAGCAGCGCCAGCAGCATCAGGGTTCTCCCCCGCCACCGGCTCTGCGGAATTGATTGGCAAAATTTCATAGACAACGATTCTTTCATTATTTAAGTTTCCGTTAAGCGAAGCGGCCCCGTCAGCTGAGCCGCATCACGCCGTCCTTCACCTCGCAGACTACGTCCGACGTTTCCGACAGCAGGTTGAGGATGTACTCGACGCCCCTGTCCTGGCGGATTTTCCCGGAGAAGGTATACTCCCCGAGCCGGGCGGCCACCTCCACCCGGATGCCGTATATGCGCCCCAGACGCTCGGCCAGGGCGGGCAGGCTTTCGTTCTCGAACCACAGCCAGCCCTCTTTCCACGCGCCGTACACCGACGCGTCCACGGCGCTGACCGCGACAGTCCCTGCCGCCAGGTCGCGGCTCACCTGCTGGTTGGGCTCCAGCACCACCTCTTCCGCACCGGCCGACGCGGCGTAACCGATCCTGCCCGTTACGAGCGTCGTCACGTGCCGGCCGTTCCCGGCATAGGCGTTGACATTGAAACTCGTCCCCAGCACGCGGATGCACTCGCCGTCGCCCAGCTCCACGCAGAACGGACAGCACGTGTCCCGCTTGATCTCGAAAAAGGCTTCGCCCTCGATCCGCACGCGGCGTTCGGAGGCATTTTCGAAGGTCGCCGGATATTCGAGCTTCGATCCGGCGTTGAGCCACACCTCCGAGCCGTCGTCCAGCACCAGGCGGAACTGACGTCCGTTGGGCACTTCGACTTTCAGTTTGCGCTCGGTGGCCAAGGGACGCTGCTCTCCGGTCTCGGTGCGCAGGGCCACTTCGCCCTCGGAACGCCGTTCGAGGCGGGCCGCATTCTCCAGCACCAGCCGCATTCCGTCGTCGGCCGTCATCACCACCTGGGGCCGCTCCACCGTCACACCCATCTGCTGCAACTGCGCGAAGGCGTCCGGCTCGGGCAGCACCCCGGGCTGACGAACCACCAGAACCACGGCGGCAACGATCGCGGCCGCACTTCCGGCCAGGGCCGCGCGCGACATCCAGCGTCGCCGCACACGGCGGCGAATGCGTCTTTTCACGTCGTCGAAGTCCCTGCTGTCCGCATCGGGACGATCGTCCGGCGTCTCCAGCCCGGCCCAGATGCCGTTCAGCAACTCTTCATCGTCCTCATCGAGATTCCGATGCGGAAAATTGGATCTTTCCATAATACAGGATAACTATTCTTTACCCCATAAATACGGTGGACCCGAAAACTACGTACTGTTTTTTTACTTTTTTTTGATTTCTCCGCGCAATTTCTTCACTACTTTGTACAAAATAGTTTCCACCGTTCGCACGGAGATGGAGAGTTCGGTGGCTATCGCTGCGTTCTTCTTGTTTTCCCAATAGCTCATCAGCAGCACTTTGCGGCTCTGTTCAGGAAGCCGAGAAATAGCAGGGCCCAATTCGGGGGGGGGAACCTCTTTCTCCTGGTCCCATCCGCCGTGCAGTTCGGCGGCCGCGCTGATTTCGCGGCGGCGGCGGGCCTCGTCGTACTTGAGCAGGCGCAGGGAGTTGTTGTGCACGGCGCGCAGCAGGTAGTTGCGCAGCGGTTTTGCGGCGTCGAGCCGCTTCCGGTTGAGCCACACGGCGGTAAAAACGTCCTGCACGACCTCGTAAGCGGCCTGCTCGTTCTGGAGAATGGTCGTGGCATAGTGTCGCAAAGGCGCGCAGAAAGCCGTATAGACCTCCTTGAAGGTCTCCTCGTCACCGGTTTTCAATGCCTCTACGATCCGACGGTTATCGGATATGTCGAAAGTGTATGCCATGTAATTAACCTAACCCTATTTTGCAAAAATAGTCATTCCGGCCAAATAGACAATAGGAAAGCGCCATTTTTCTCATTTCGCGCCCATTTTCCGCCGGGGAGAAGAAGGCTCCGGCGGAAAATTCCGTGCCGTCCGTTCCTCCGGCCGCGCCCGGATTGCGCCCGCTCCGCCGCCGATCCGCCGCCGGAGCGCAACCGCGACGGCCGCGTATCGCAAACGACGGTCCGCCGCGACGCATTGTTTGCATTTTCGGGCTAATTTTCCTATATTTGTCTACCTGTTATATGCCGCGTTCCGACGGAACGGTCATTCCCGGTTCACCGGATGTCCGGAAAGTCGGCGTGCGGCCGTAAATGTCATTCACAGCCCATGTCCACATTCAGCAGCGACCGCGTCGGCGAAACAATCATTCCGGACCTGACCAAACGGTTCAGACGCGGCTATATCGACTATTTCGACCGGAAGAACGGAACCGACCGGCCGGTGGAGGAGATTCCGACCCGGTCGATCATCCCCCTGGATCAGTTCGAGGGGCTGATGAAGCTGCTCGACGACATCGTGCTGTTCAGCGCGGCGACGCCGGAGCTGGCGACCAAATTCCAGGGGCTGTGGAACCGGCTCGATCTCCCGGACAAGGACGACAAGGACCGGATCGAATGTACGCGCATGGGACTTATCTCGTTCGAATCCTACATCAAGGTCTTCATCTACCTGCTGTGCGGCAACGGCGACCTGCTGCGGCAGATCGACGCGGAGAAACGGGGCCTCGGCTACATCCTCAACAATCTCTCCGTCCCGTCCCCGGATGGGAAATCGGGTCTGTTCGACGCCCGGTACGCGGGTCTGTTCGACACGCTGCGCCGCTACCGGAACGGAATCACGCACTCCCCGAGCGACACCGGCGTCTCTGAAAGCGACATCCTGACAGTCCGGAAAAACCCGAACGACGCATACGACGAACTGTTCCTGCTGACGCTGACCGGACTGCTGCTGCTGCTCCACCACCATGCCGGCTATTACAGGCGGTATCTCGACGAACACCGGCCCGAGCTTCCCCCGGAGAAAGCCGCAGCGGCATCTCCGGCCGACGACTTCGACCTCGAACGGTTCAAGGACCGTTACCTCGAGGAGCTGCTCGGCGAACAGAACCGCGAACTGAAACAGAAGGTGGGCTTCATCGGCCGGATCGACAACCAGCAGACGCTGAACCTGCTGCCTCTGAAACTCCAGCGCCGGCAGGATGCCGGGGAGGGGCTGTCCGACCCGGACTACGGCGGCCGTCCGCACGAAAGCGGCGACTTTACGGACGGCGAGCAGGGCGGCATGGCGATGGACGACCTGATAGACGCCGGAGACCGCATCAGCCTGATTCTGGGCAACCCGGGCGCAGGCAAGACCACGGTGTTGATCCGCCTGATCCGCCAGTATGCGGACCTGTGGCACAACGGCGACCGTTCGATCCTGCCCCTGCGTATCAACCTCAACGCGGTCACCGAAGGCCAAACGATGGACGACGCCCTGCGGACGGCCTTCAACGCGGGTTTCGGAATCACGACGACCGAGGACCGGAAGCGCATGGTGTTCGCCCATGCCGAGCAGCTGCTCGCAGAGGGCCGCATCGCGCTCTTCATCGACGGGCTGAACGAACTGAAGGTCTCCCGCCCCGAACTCTTCATCGCCTCGCTCGGATCGTTCATCGCCAAATACGACAAGTGCCGCTTCCACATCACGGGACGCATTCACGAATTCGCAGCCTGCCGCGAGGCTTTCCGGCGGATCGAGGGGTGCGGGGTTTACCACCTCTGCGAGATTTCGCTCGACCAGATTCTGCTCTACCTCCGCCAGCTGGGACTCCCGGAGGAGCGGATCGACGAATTCCGGCTGCAAATAATCCGGGCCGGAATCGAGGAGCTGCTGGGCACGCCGCTCAACTTTATGATGATCGCCGCCCTGCTGCTCGGCAGCACGGAATACAAGATTCCGGCGGTCGGCAACCGGGGCGAACTGCTGGAGATGTTCATGCGTTCGTCGCTGAGCGTCCGGAGCCGGGAGAAGCTGGTGGACGAAGCGGTCAATTTCAACGCCTTCGACCTGCTGCAACAGATGGCCTGGCGGATCGCGGCCGAAGGGCAACGGGTCCTGCGCGAGGATTTCGTCATCGAGATCGCCCGCGACCCGCGCTACAAGGGGGCCGACCGGGTGGAGAAGCTCGTCGACAGCCTGATCGGGCTGCACATCGTCGAACAAAGCGTCGACCACAAAGGGAGCTGGCTCACGTTTTTCGTAGACACCTACCTCGAATATTTCTTCGCCCGGCGTCTGGCGCTCGACTTCTGCGAACGGCACGCGCCGCTGCCCGGGCAGCTGGATGTAACCAACGAGCGCAATTTCGAAATCCTGAAACTCACGCTGGAGCTGATTTGCAGCGGATGGGTCCGCAAGGAGGGGTGCATCGCCGACGGCCGCGATTTCGTCAAGGCCCTCTACGACCTGGGGCGCAATCCCGCGCAGCCGGCCGCGACGACCACCGCCGACGGCGTGCTGCAAACCGAAGGCCTGCCCTCAAAACCGGCCGTCAACGGAAACCTGGCCCTCGTGGCGCGCATGGCTTCCGGCCTGAAACCCTATACCGACAAAACGAATCCCAACGCGCGGCTGCTGATCGAATCGTGGCTGCTCAATACGATGGTCGTCTACCGGATCGGCCATCCGGTTCCCGACACGGAAGGGGATTACGACTATATCCGGCAGCTGGCCGAATGCGCCGTCGTCCTGTCGAGCGAACGGATTTTCAGGGAGCTTTTCTCGGACTACTGGCTGACGACCCTGCTGCTGACCGTCGCCGACGATTTCGGCATGCAGCTGCCCGAGAATTCCGTAAAGGCGTCGGCGCTCCACCGGGCGCTGATCGACAACTGCACCGACGTCAGGCTGTTCTACCGTTTCCTGCACTCGCGCTACCTCGACCTGGTGCTGTTCCGCCCCCGCTCGGCGCTGCGGATTCGGAAGTTCCTTTCGCTGCTTTTCGGGAACCTGAAAAAATACACCCAGAAACTGCTTTACGGCTATATCGCGGAGTGGCGGGAAGCCGACGCGCAGCGGCAGGGCGGCGACCACTATCTGGCGCAGGACGCCAACACCCTGCTGCTCTGTATCGACGATGTCGACTACCTGATTTCGAGATACGATCTCCCCGCGGCGGAACGCTCCCGGACGAAGATCGGATGGTCGCAGTTGCGCAAACTGGTGCGCAACTACGACGACGAAAGGCTGGCCGCGTTCATTTTCACCGAGCGTTTCTTCGGACTGTTGCAGAACCGGGAACAGATGGCGCTTTATCTCTTCCGCTACTACATCTTCCGCAACCACTTCCCGCGCTGCCTGATGCAGTTCCTTTTCGAAGGTACGGGCCGCAAGGGAATCTCCCCCGGCAACCTCTCGGAACTGCTGGACGCTTTCCCGCTGGAAAAGATTCCGGTCGGCGAGGCCCGCAAGCGCTACGACAACGAAATCTACGACTACCTGACCCAGGAGACGCACAGCGAAGAGTCGGACGACGGGCTGATCTACCGCATTTTCGATGTGAACGCGGAACGGATACGGCTCGCGATCAAGGATGCGAACACCCCGTTCGAAGGGCTGACGGCATGTATCCGGACCGACGACACGCGCATGTTCTGCCGCGTGGAGGCCGACGGATACGTCGACGCCCGGGGCGAGACCTTCAGTTTGAGCAGCCGCGACGGCTCGCTGCTGCCCGTCTCGGGGAAGATCGTCGCACCGGACGGGACGGAACTCGCCTATGCAGCCTCGGCCAGCAACAAGGAGATTTCGGTGACCTGCTACGACACGGCGGAGATCGCCTGGCTGCACGCATTGGCCGAAGCCGGAACCGGCGTGCGGATCGGATCGGCGGAGTGCAGCCTGCGTTTCGCCGTGAGCGCCCCGCTGATCTGCCACCGCGTCCTTACGCTCCGCCGCGACGCAGCCTGCGGCCTTCCCCGCTTCACGGGCGAAATCACCTTCTTCCGCGGCGACGACCGGTCCGCACCGGTCGTCATCGACCGACGTACGCGCCCGGAGAACCGTTACCGCAGCCACCGGCTGTTCCAGCCGATCACCCAGGCTCCGCTCAAAGCCCCGGAGACCCCCTACATCCTCTTCGGGTACGCCGGCCGCAAGGCCTTGGTGATCACCGACAAGCTGATGAACGCCGACCGCTACCCCGGC
>OCHK01001545.1_pt1 | contig 17542 bp, 10 predicted proteins | sample 1538551 | NCBI WGS metagenome assembly OCHK01 (sample SAMN04571707, study PRJEB22368) | human gut metagenome | biome: human gut; material: stool | host: Homo sapiens | place: Luxembourg | collected 2012-08-31
AGTCCGCTACACCCTTAATTACTCCCGCAAGACTGGAGTTGATTGCAACAGTAGGACCGCCTGACTGTGCAACAAAACAATTTAATTTAGCCATTGTAATTGTCTTCCTTATTTTATGTGATGTACTAATTGTAAGATAGACGTAAATTATTGTCAATAAATTCATCTGATAAGCAATCAAAGATTATATATTGGCCTGAAAAACCAATTGGCGGTGGGTGTTTGATGGATATAGAAAATGCAAAAAAATAAAAAAGAGTTCCGCAGCTTATATGCACGGAACTCTTTTTTGGTAATCAGGGAAAGAACGCCATAGAAATTTTTAACATTCTTTCCATTTGCCCTGCCTGTAGAAGAAGATAGATATGACAGTGGCAACCGTCCATCCGATTGGCCAAGCACACCAGATTCCGGTACTTAAAAGAGCTGTCTTTGATAAGACTATAGCAAGAACAACTCTTAATATAAGGTCTGTAAATGTTGCAATCATGAATTGCTTCATAAGACCTGCACCTCGGAGGATACCATCGGCTACAAGTTTAGCCGATACTACAAAATAAAATGGGGCAAGGATTCTCAGATATATTGAACCTGAACTTATAGCCTCAGCGGATGGATTATCGATAAAGAAGGTAAGTAAAGCCTTCGGAAATATGACATATAATAGACAAAGCGGAAGTGAAAGGCACCATACTAATTTTACACCTGCCTTAAAACCGGCTTTGACACGGTCGAATTTTGCTGCACCGATATTCTGGGAAGCAAAATTGGAGACGCCGTTTGCAAGTGTTGTAAATGATGTAATTACAAGGTTGTTAAGTTTGACGCCTGCGGAATATCCGGCAATTACGCCTGTTCCAAATCCATTGATGACTTTCTGGATAACGATATTACCGATTGATATGAAGCTCTGCTGTAAAATACTTGGAATTGCAATAATAATGAACTGTACGAAAATGCTTTTATTGAATATGTAATGTTTCTCATCGGTTTCGATTTTGTGAAGACGACGAAGAACTACAATAAGCGAAAGTATACAGCTTATACTCTGGCAAAGGAAAGTTGCCCATGCAACACCTGCAACACCCATATTGAATACCTTTACAAAAAGGATATCTACGCCGATGTTTGAAAGCGAGGATGCAGCAAGAAAATAGAAAGGCGTTTTGCTGTCACCGAGAGCAGAGAAAATACCTGTGGCTATGTTATAGAAAAATACAAAAGGAAGACCATATACATATATATCAAGATATAATTTGGAATCATCGTAAATTTTGGTAGGAGTACCTATGGCATGAAGCAAAGCACCACCTGCAAATATTCCGATAAACATAAGTATAAGACATATAGCTGCACTTGTTACCATTGATGTGTAAACAGATGTTTTGACATTGCCGTATTCCTTGCTTCCGAAAAACCTTGCCGTAATTACGGAACAGCCTATGTTACAGCCGAATGCAAATGCAATAAAAATAAGAGTGATTTCATAACTGTTGCCAACAGCCGCAAGAGCATTTTCACCGATGAATTTTCCGGCTACCCATGAATCGGCTATGTTGTATAACTGTTGGAAAATAATGCTTCCGAACAACGGAATACAGAATTTCCACAGCACATTTTCGGGATTTCCCACTGTTAAATCTTTGTTCATAATTTTTCTCCTTCTACTTAAAACTGAACCATTGATTATTTCTAGAAATAGATTATAATAATCACATATCTATATGTAAAAGGTATAAAAATAATATTTAACATATCAAAATGATATATAGGAGATTTATGAATATTACTTATGACTATTATAGGATATTTTATTATGTTGTGAAGTTCGGAAGTTTTACAAAGGCGGCAGAGGCTCTGGATAACAGCCAGCCCAATATAACAAGGGCTATGAACAATCTGGAATCACAGCTTGGAGTACAGGTGTTTTACCGTTCGAGAAAAGGAATTAAGCTTACAAGGGAGGGCGAAATGCTTTTTAAAAGGGTGAATATTGCTTTTGAACAGATATCCTTAGCGGAACATGAACTGGAACAGACTAAGAGAATGGATAGTGGCAGTGTCAAAATCGGAGTCAGTGAGATAGCATTACACGAAGTCCTTCTGCCGGTGCTTGCTGCTTACAGGAGAGATTTTCCCAATGTCATGGTCCAGATAACCAATGAGTCAACACCATCTGCGATAAAAAGCCTTAAAAATGATGAGGTGGAGCTGGCACTTGTAACCACACCCATAAATATTAACAAAAATGATTCTTTATCCTGTGAAAATCTTTGTGAATTCACGGAATATCCCGTAGCACATAAGATGTTTGGAATACCTGATAATAAAGAAATAAGCCTTAAGGAACTGGAAAAATATCCTGTTATTTTTCTTTCAAAAGGGACAGCAACAAGGGAGTATTATGAGGAACTTTTCAGAGAAAAAGGAATGGATATTAAACCTAATGTAATTGCGGCAACTACGGACCAGGTTATGCCAATGGTAAAATCAGGACTTGGAATAGGTTTTGTACCGGAAAGTATGATGGGTGGGAATGTAACCGTTATAAAATTAAAAGATAAGCTGCCAAAACGTCTGATATGTCTTTTATATGATGGGAGAAAACCACAATCACTTGCAACAAAAGAGCTAATAAAAAGGTTAAGAAGTATGTGACATCCTGCCGGAATTATTGTATAATAATATCAGTTTAAGGGACGGGACAAGAGAAAACAGAATATGGAGGATAATTTATGGCAGGAAGAATGAACAGATTATTGGCTGTCCTTATTTCCGCAGTTACTGTAACATCATCGGTTAATTTCACCGCGATGGGAACGAAAGCGGCAGAGGGTGTTAATAATGTAAAAGATACTGTTGAAGCAGATACGAGGAGTGGCAATTCGGGGGCAGTACTGCATAGCTTTGAAGCACCTTTAGTAGGTAATTCAGGCAATATAAGCAGATATGTAGCAAATTCGGCAATATTTTATGGATTAGCAAGGAGCACGGCTATTCCGTCGTCATATTCATCTGTGGACAGAGGCTATGTGACAAGTGTCAAGGATCAGGGAAGCCTTGGAATCTGCTGGGCATACGGTGCGTGTGCTGCAATGGAATCCTACGCATTATCCCACGGATATGTGTCATCCCCGGATGATATAGATTTGTCAGAATTCGGACTTGCATATATGACATTCAATGACAGCACATTTACAGACCCACTTGGCGGTACAACGGGCGATAAGTCAACCAATTATAACATGACATATTCTTTTGCTAATGGTGGCAATGACCAGTATGCTTTTAAGACCCTTAGCAAGTGGGCGGGTGTTATGAATCAGAAAAGTGTTCCTGAAGCATTATATTCGGATAAGGAAAATACGAAGGAAACAACATATACCTTTAAGGCAGAAGATGTGTCATATATTTTAACCGGCCAGAAGTATATCAATATGAAGGAACGTGACCTTGTCAAGCAGGCAATTATTGAAAACGGTGCCGTAAGTACAATATATACCACCAATCAGAAATATTCAGATAAGTATGTATACTACTCCGAACCAACAGGTTCGGGACATGAAGTAACCATTGTAGGCTGGGATGACAATATTGATAAATCCCTGTTTGCTGCGAATGGTTATGAGACCCCTCCGGGAAACGGAGCATGGTTAATTAAGAACAGCTGGGGCAGCAGTGCCGGCAATAACGGATATTTCTGGATGTCATACTATGAATCAAGTATCCAGAATATGAATGCGGTTATATATGAAATCGTTCCGGCAGATACATATGATTATAATTATCAGTATGACGGAAGCACGATTTTTAATCATTTTATCCAGAATAATGCTTCGTTTTATAAGAACGAGAAGAAATTTGCCAATATATTCAAGGTAAACGGAAGCACCGACGAGATCCTTAGAAGTGTGGCTTTTGCTGTTGGCAATTCTAATCTTTCATACACGATTGACATTTACAAAGTAGATACTAAAGCAGGCACCATAACCCCGGAGAACGGAACCTTGCTTACATCCTATACAGGAAAAACAACTTATGCCGGATATTATACAACGGAGCTTCCTGAAAGTATTACATTACATCGCGGAGATACTTTCTCCGTTGTAGTTACTTTTGATAATGCCTCAGGAATTAATTATTCAATAAGTGAATATCAGACCGCAGATAATGATCATATATATTGGGATGTGGTTAATTCCACAACACCGGGACACAGTTATCTGTATTATTACAACAGATGGGTGGATATTAATGAAAACAGTTATGACAGATATCCGGATGCGGACTTCTGTATTAAAGCATTTACTACAGCTAAAAAAGATATAGAGGCTTCGGAAATAACGGGTACTGAACAGTCGGGACTTGATAAAGCAGTTATTACATGGAAAAAGACAAGCGATGCAACAGGGTATGCACTTTACAGAAAAGCTGAGGGAGACGCGGACTATTCACTTGTATATAATGGAACGGATGTGACCTTCACCGATACCGGTCTTGCTTTTGGAAAGACATATTACTATTATGTGAAAGCCTATAACAACAGTCATGGCATGGATACTATTTCTCCGTCGCAGGTAAAGAAAATATCAATAGACATTCCAAGAACGAGAATAACTAATGTTGAATCCACAGGAACAGGAATTTCTGTTAAATGGGAAAAAATCAGTGGTGCAAAGGGCTATAAAGTATTACGCTCGGAAGATGGAGAAAATTACTCTGAAATAGCATCCGCGGTTACAAATGAATATACAGATAATAATGTGCCAAAGTATAACAAGGCATACTATTATTCCATCATTACGGTATTTAATGATGGAAGTAAGGATATAGAATCTTCAAAAAGTTCGCGTTATGTTGGTAATAAAAAACTTAATAATCCAACAAACGGACACATTAATAATGATGAATACAAGAAATTTAAACTTACGTGGGACAAAGTTGAAAATGCATCAGGATATTATGTAAAACGTATAATAACAAATCAGGATACAGTTACAATAGATGCCAAAGATGTAGATTCATACATTGATGATGTGGAATCAATTGCAGAAAACACTCAGGTGACATATCAGATAATTCCGTATGTAATAGAAGATAATGTCTATAAACAGGGAAAGGGAATAGCGTTTAACCCAATGTATGTAAGGTGTGAGCCAATTGCTAATCTTACATATAATAAAGATACCAATACAATTAAGTGGGATGCTTATACATTTCCTGATAAATATATAGATACAATGTATCATGTGTACATATCAGAATCAAAAGATGTAAATGATGGCTATTATAAATCATATACCAATACTTTTAATATGCCGGATTATGATGAGAACAAGACATATTATGTCAGGGTAACAGCTTATGCCAGAAATCCGTTGCAGGGTACAGGAAGGGAATTGACAGCGTTCCAGTCATCGGCATTGATAATAGGCAAGGAACCTGAAGTCATCGTAAAACCTGATAAGCCAATATTATCGTCTATCGGTGACAAAAATATAGAAATCGGCAGCAGAGTTGAACTCGCTGTAACAGTAACCAATATAGATTCGGCAGCAACATACACATACCAGTGGTTCGAAGCATCTTCAAAGACCGCTTCAGGAACCAAAATAGCCAATGCCACATCTACAAAATATGCACCTGCAACAGGCAAAAACGGAGAAAAATACTATTACTGCAATGTCACAGTCTCTAAGAACGGATATACCGAAACTACAACAACAAATCGTACAAAAGTAAGAGTAACAACCCCTCTCAGTCGTGCAACAATAGGCAGTATTGCGGCACAGACATATACCGGAAAGGGAATAACACCTTCTGTTACCGTGAAGTATAACGGAATTACACTTACTAATGGAACGAATTATACAGTTTCATACAGTAATCATATTAATCCGGGAACAGCAACAGTTACTATAACCGGAAAAGGCTATTACACCGGAAGCAGGAAAATTAACTTCACAATAAATAAACCGGCGGTGAAGCTACCTGCTCAGGCAACTTCATCTAAAGTAAGTATTGACCAGTCAGGAAACATTGCCAGAAGTATCAAATCCGGAACAAATGTTAATTCACTTTTGCAGAGTATCAATGAAAAGCAATATTGTGAAATCAGGAAAAACAATGTAAAACAGTCTGGAAATGTGTCGGTAGGAACCGGAATGCAGTTATGCGTAATTAACAATAATAAAGTAGTCAAGTCATATAATATCATCGTCACCGGGGATACGAACGGTGATGGAAAAACCAATATCACTGATTTGATTGCGGTTAAACAGAGTATACTTGGAAGATCATCATTGTCCAACATACAGAAACAGGCAGCAGATATGAATAATGACGGAAAAGTCAATATTACCGATTTTATCAAAGTAAAAGCAAAAATACTTGGAAGGGAATAACTACCAATGAAGAAAATAAATAAGATTCTTACTTTTATAGTTGTATTCACACTCTGTGTGATTTGCGGATTTAAGAAAACAGATGTCAATGCGGCATCTGCGGCACTTACAGGTCCTGGAACAGTAAGAGCCGGAGATACAATTACATTGAATCTTAATATATCATCACCGGGAAGCTACGGATTTGAAGGTAGCCTTGCCTATGATGGCTCTGTTTCACTCGTAAGCATGAGTGCAGGAATAGGCGGTTGGAAGCTTGAACAGAACGGAAGCAGAGTTGTAGTATATGATGATGCACTGTCTAATCCTCTTGGAAATAACTCAACCGTAATAAAAGCAGTATTTAAGGTAAATAATGTGGCAACCGGAACCGGTATAAATATTTCTTTCAACAATATTGTTGTATCGGATGGTAACAATGAAAGTAGTATCGGAACAGCTAAATATTCGGTTGCAGTAGCCGCACCACTCTCCGGCAACAATAATCTTGGCTCATTGTCGATAGCCGGACATAACATTAATTTTAATGCATCGCAGACATCCTATGATATAGGAACTGTGGAGTTTTCGGAAAGCAGTCTTAACATCAGTGCAGCACCGGCAGATGCAACTGCTAAAGTATCGGTAGGCAATACTGCACTTAACGTAGGTGCTAATACAATTACAATCAACGTAACTGCACAAAATGGTGCTGTTAAGACATACACTATAACAGCCAACAGAAAGCAGGACCCTGATTACAAGGAAAGCAATAATGCCAATCTTAGCGGTATAACTGTCAGTGAAGGAAAGTTATCTCCGGAATTTTCACCTGAGGTAACAGATTATGTCATATATGTACCATTTGAGACAAAGACAATTTCTGCAACAGGAACACTGCAGGATGAAAAAGGAAAACAGGTTCTTAACGGCCTTGTAGAAACATTAAAACAGGGTGAAAATAAAATGACAGTCACGGGTGTCGCTGAAGATGATTCAAAGAAGGTATATAACATTAACGTCGTTGTAATGCCGGAATACAAAGGAAAACTTCCATCTATATCAGGAGTTGAAACTGTAACGGAAGCTGAGACAGAAACGGTGGAAGAAACTGAAAGCACAACAGAAAGCGTATCTGCAACAGAAACTGATGAAGCAGCATCCGAAAATACCAAAAAATCAGGAATTCCGGTAGCAGTATTAATTATTACCGCATTTGTAATGTTAGCAGCAGGCTATGGAATATGTTATGCGCTTATGACACGCGGAAATAAGAAGTCCATATAAAACTTATGGCTGAGGATGAGATTTTTATGTATGTATCTGAATTTGACAGGCAAGCCGAAAAATATTTAAAAGGTGAATAACAGAAGGTAATGGTTACTATGGAAACAGGTAAAAAAAACTATATCTTATACTTTGATCTACTCAATATATTTGCATGCTTTGCTGTAGTGGCATTGCATGTAAACGGAGCAGTTCACACATTTGCAAAGACAAGAAACTGGGTTTCATGTATGTTTATTGAAACTCTGTTTTACTTTGCGGTACCCGTGTTCTTTATGCTGACGGGTGCCACACTTATAAATTACAGAAAAAGATATGGCACAGGAACATTTTTTAAGAAAAGATTACTTAAAACACTTGTTCCGTTCATTATTTGGAGTATCATAGGAATATGCTGGTCAATATTTTATACAAAAGGAATGAAAATTTCCGATATCAATACACCGGCAAAATTTATCAGTGCCGTTATTAATTGTAAAGGAATGGGAATATACTGGTTTTTCCCGGCATTGTTTTCGGTATATCTGACAATTCCACTATTTTCTCTTGTGGATGAAGAGAAGCGGATTGGCAAAAACGGAGTATTCACATATCTTATATTCTTGTATCTTATATTAAATGTTCTAATGCCTTTTATATGCAAAAAGGCAGAGATACAGTGGAACTATTCGCTAAGTACGGTGTGTTGCGGCGGTTATACGGTGTGGATACTTATAGGATATTACCTTGCTAATACTGATATTAAAAAGAGCTTCAGAATCTTTATATATATTCTTGGACTGCTCGGTTTCTTTATGTATTTTTTCCTGACAGTACAAAAATCCTTTAAAGCCGGAAACTTTGACAAAACCTATGCCGGATATATGAATATACCTGCGATGCTTATGGGAACAGCAGTCTTTGTGTTCTTTAAATACGGAAAATGGAATTTCATAGAGAAGCATGAAAAAACCGTTAAGTTTGTAAGAAATCTCTCGGCAGCCAGCTTTGGGGTATATCTTATCCATTATTACATTAAAGATTTTTCAATCAGGCATTTTGGAATTGACCCAAGAAGTACCTTATATAGAATTGCTGGAACATTTATTATATATGGGTTAAGTGTACTTATTGTCACTTTGATAAGGAAGATACCGGTGGTGAAGAAAATAGTACCTTAAATATAGGCTGTTAGGATAATTTTAAGCTATAGATGACAAACATATTTATTTGTGGTAAAATATTTTTACTTTTTTGGAGGAAACATAATATGGTAAATACCGATTATTTATATGACCATACTTTTTTTGAAAAATATTTTTCAAAAGACCACTATGATAAAACCTCAAAGTTGTCTTATAAAGAATACTACAACTCATATATAGTTAATTCCTATATGGAAAACGGACATTATGTGGGTGGCGTTTATACGGAAAGTCTGGATTTCGTAGACGGAACCGCTATAAGACGGGGAATAGGCGAGGTAAATGATAAAAGCAGAATTGTTACCGGTTCAACAGAAGATGACACGGTAATATATATCGGAATGTTGGTTAATGTATGGGGACATCATCTGACGGATAATATAAAGCGTTTATGGTTTTTTGATTCGGATGAATATAAAAGTAAGTATTCGGGGTGTAAGATTGTATATATTTCCGCAGAAGGGCAGACTTCATATAAAGAAATGCCTTTAAATATGAGAAAATTGTTAAGTATATTAGGAGTAGATGAGAATAACATTACTCCTATTACCGATATAACAAAATTTAAAAGGATTATTGTGCCGGATGAATCCTTCTATAACGACAAGGATGAGACAAGGTTTTTTACAAAAGAATATAAGGATACAGTTAATAAAATCCGCCAATATCAGAAAGAAAAGTTTGTTAAGGATGAGACTTATAAAAAAGTGTATTTCACATATTCAAGATTCAGTTCAGACAAGCAGGTCGGTGAAAATAAATTAGAAGATTTTTTCACAGGCTTAGGATATAAAATTATAGCACCTGAGAGATACAGTTTTGAAGAACAGCTTAATATTTTAGCGAATTGTGAGTGCTTTGCATCAACAATAGGCTCATGTTCCCACAATATTATTTTCCTTCCGGAAGGTGCAAGTGTATATTTAATTCCGAGAGCTTTTTATCTGACAGGTTATCAGGTAACACTGGGTGAAGTGATTAATCTGGATATATATTATGTTGATTCCAGCCTTTCAGTACTTGTAAGAAGAAATAATCCATGGGAAGGACCGTTTTATTACATTCAGAGCGATAATCTGAAAAGTCTATTTAATATTGAGATAAAATATGACAAAAAGAGTATACGGAATAATTTACATGATATTAAAAAGTATTTGAGAATATCCAATAAATTAGACGATATCGAGAAAAGATATGAACCTGAGTATTACAGCAAAGAATTTGCAAAGTATTACGCAAGGTACAGAAATACAAAGAAATTATCAATCTTGATATGGAAGGTTATATATCGAATTAAAAGAAAATTTAAACACCATTAAGTGAAATTGTTGTAAATGGAGCGAAAAATGAAGAACATTTTTATTGTTGGAGCAAAAAATTGTGGGGCATACGGAGGATATGAGACATTCCTGGATAAATTAACAGAGTATCATCAGGATAATAAGAACATTAAATACCATATAGCCTGGAAAGGAACGGAAAGTAAGGAGTTTGAATACCATAACGCACATTGTTTTCAGATAAAAGTACCTAATATAGGACCGGCACAGGCAATTTATTATGATGTGGCAGCATTGAAGTATTGTGTTAAATATATCAAAAAACATAATATTGCCAATCCTATTGTGTATGTTCTTGCCTGCCGTATAGGACCGTTTGCAAAGAAATTTCATAGACAGATTAATGATCTTGGCGGAAAGATGTATGTAAATCCTGACGGACACGAATGGATGAGAGCCAAATGGAGTAAGCCGATAAGATGGTACTGGAAAAAGTCTGAACAGTTAATGGTTAAAAACTGTGACCTTTTAATATGCGATAGCAGAAATATAGAAAAATATATTCACAAGTGTTATGAAAAATACAGTCCAAAGACTACATTTATCGCTTATGGCGCCGACCTTACCCCAAGTAAGTTGTCAGATGACGATGAGAAGCTGGTTAAATGGTATAAGGAAAAGAATTTAAGCAAAAAAGAATATTATCTGGTAGTCGGAAGATTTGTTCCGGAAAACAGTTTTGAAATTATGATTCGTGAGTTTATGAAGTCGGATTCTAAAAGGGATTTTGCTATTATTACAACTGCTGATGAAAAATTTCAAGCACAGCTTGAGGACAGGCTTCATTACAAAAAAGATAAGCGTATTAAGTTTGTGGGAACGGTATATGACCAGGAATTACTTAAAAAAATCAGGGAAAATGCCTATGCTTATTTTCATGGACATACTGTAGGAGGAACTAATCCGTCTCTTATTGAAGCTCTTGGAAGTACCGACCTGAATTTACTTGTGGATGTAGGCTTTAACAAAGAAGTAGCCGAGGACGGTGCTCTTTATTGGGGTAGGGAAGAAGGTTCTCTGGCACAACTGATAAATAAGGCAGACCACCTTAGCAGCGAAGAAATAGCAGAGCTTGGAAAAAAAGCTAAAGAACGAGTACGAAAAGAATATACATGGCAGAAGATTTCTGATATGTACGAAGCAATATGGAGAGAATGATATGAGCGTTATTTATGCGATACTGTACTATTTTAGACAGGCAACTAAGTTTTTATCTAAAAGAAGAGGAGCTACTTATGCGGGGAATTTAGACCCGTCATATCTATTTGCACCGTCATACATTATTGAAAACAGAAAAAATAAAAAGATGTGGATCAGCATTGCAGTAATTTTCGGTGCAATGGCGGTCTATTTTGCTTTGCAGACTCTGGTTAATAAGGATGTCGATAAGGTAAAAGGTTTAATTACCATATTTAAAATATTAATCTGCACGGTTGTGCTTATGTACGGCATAAAGTATTACAACAGGGTCAGATTAAAACAGATTGCATATGCGATAACATATATGAATGTTATTTCCCTTGTATTTGCATTAATATTCAGAAATTGTTTCTTATGGAGAACACATGATTATATTAATAAATACACAACAACAAGACTTCAGTTGTTCTATCTTGAACCAAGTGAGTTGGGTTTTCATCTTGTACTTATTATGATAATACTTCTTCACTATTTCTTTCAGGAAAAGAACAGAAGAGAAAAGCTTAAGCTAATAATTATGTTTGCATTAAACGGTATTGTGCTGTTTTTTGCAAGGTCAATGGGAGCAATATGCATAGGCGCAGTTACGTTTGCGGTAATGTTTATTGTTGACTGGATCAGAAATCATGACAGTAAGAAAAAAAATATAATCAATATTGTTATCATATGTTGTGTATTGGCAGCTATAGGTCTTATGTTTATTACCAAAAGTGACATTGCCAACAGAATTATTGATACAATAAACGGAAAAGATGCGTCCAACGGTTACAGAATAGGTGTATCTTTTGATGTCCTTAAAGCAAGTCTTAAAGATACAAAATTCATGGGTGTAGGATTCGGTAATCTCAACACACCGAAATTCAGGGCAAAATATTCATATCTCGGTCTTTATGAAGTACTTGCCAATTCCTTTATGTATTTTGTGATTGAGACAGGTATTTTTGGCATAATTGTACTTGCGGCGATTTTAGTCATGCTTATTAAGGCATGTGTTAAGAAAAAAGATACGCTTCGTATCGGTATGGTAGCATTTCTTGTTACTTATCAGTTATTGGCAAGCCATTTCACCAACGGCGTTATCTGGCTCATTTATGGACTGATTTTAAGCGAAGCCGTATATGAAAAGAAAAGACATACAGAGGACGAAACAGTTTACAACAGCGATAAAAAGATTAATCTCTTATATTTACATGCAGGTGCCGAATTGTATGGTGCCGATAATGTTATGTATGAATTAATAAGAGGTCTTGATAAGGACAAATACAATATAGATGTTGTATTGCCATGTGACGGACCTTTGGTAAATAGAATTGGCGGAATAGACAAGGTTAATGTAGAGGTTATGCCATATCCGATTTTAAGAAGAAAATATTTCAATCTTAAAGGAATGGTTTCATACGCATTTAATTATATACGTTATTCCTTTAAGCTGATTCATTATGTTAAGAAACATAAGATTGACGTGGTTCACGTTAATACCACAGCGGTTCTTGAAGGAATTATGATTAAGGCATTTTGTGAAGCCAAGATTGTATGGCACGTTCATGAGATAATTGTCAAACCGAGAAAAGTCGCAAAGCTTATTTATTACTGTGTAAATAAATGGTCGGATGAGATTGTAACCGTATCCAATGCGGTATGTGAAGCGGTTAAGACAACCAACGAGTCTGTCAATGTAATATATAACGGCGTTGACAATAATAAGTTTAACGATAAAACAGCAGATTTGGATGCAAAGAGAAAAGAACTTGGCATAACAGGGGACAATATCATTGTAGGAATGGTAGGAAGGGTTAATGCGTGGAAGGGTCAGAATGACTTTGTGGACGCACTCAAACCTGTCCTTGAAAAACATGATAATGTAACAGCGCTTATGATAGGCGGTGTATTTGAAGGCGAAGAATGGAGAATGACTGAATTAAAGAAGAAAATCTCAGAACTCCACCTTGAAAACAGAATTGTAGTATCTGATTTCAGAAATGATATAAATGAAATATATAAGCTTATGGATATTTTTGTACTTCCAAGCACCAATCCCGACCCATTGCCAACCGTTGTTTTAGAGGCAATGGCAAACGGACTGCCGGTTGTGGGATATGAGCATGGCGGTGTATGTGAAATGGTAAAAAAAGACTACAACGGTCTACTTGTGCAGGTATGTAATCCAAGTGCCATGGCAGAGGCAATAGAAAAGCTTATCACCGATACGGAATTAAGAAAAGAATTTGGCAGACACTCCGTTGAAAGACAGCACAGTATGTTCTCACTTACGGCATATATAAATAATTTTGACAGACTTTATACAAAAACAATGGGTGAAATACAATGAATGTTTCAATAATTACTTCTTTTTATCACGGAAATAAATATATTAACCAATATATTGATATGATTAAATCATTAAAACTGGAAAGCGATGACAGTCTTGAAGTCATTATGGTAAATGACAGTCCGGAGGAACCTTTGGCACTGCCTGAATATGGTAATATTGATATAAAGGTTATAGTCAATGAAGTTAATTCGGGAATCCATAAGGCAAGGGTAAACGGATTGTCACACGCTAAAGGTGATTACGTTATTTTTGTTGACCAGGATGATTTACTTATGCCTGATACGATTTTAGACTATAAACATAAGCTTGTTGATGAAGATTTAATTATTGCAAACGGAATTTACGAGTTAAAAGATGAGAAAAAGCCTATATTCCGAACCAAAAGGTCCCAGTGGTTTGCTTCCAAAAAACTGGGATATGTATATGTAAGAAACCTTATAGTATCTCCGGGACATTGCATTATTAAAAAGGCTTCAATTCCTAAAGAGTGGACAAACAATTTTATGAAGATAAACGGGTCTGATGATTATTTCCTGTGGCTTCTGATGTTTTACTACAAAAAAAAGGTAAACTATCTTTATAAAACAGAATATATTCACAAGGACACGGGAGCTAATTTATCCTTTGATGAAGAAAAAATGCTGAAGTCCTCAATGAGCTTTATCGAGGTGATGAAGAATATTGACCCTAAGTTTGTAAAGTATGCAGAAAAAATCGAAAAAGTAATAAAGTTCAAATATGATTATAAGTTTGGAAGCGTAAGTAAAAAGGTGTTAATAATAATGAAACACCCTGTAATTTTCTTTATAAATACAGTGTACCATTTTGTTTTCAAAGGAATTTAACATAAGGAGAAGTCATAATATGAAAAATCATAATATTTTAGTTATACATGCACATACGGAAAACAGAGGCGATGAAGCTGCTGTTAAAGCAATGATAGCCGCCATAAAAGAAAAAGAACCTGATGCAAATATATGTATTTCTTATAACGGACCTACGTTTTATCCTAATATGGACAATGTAAAAGAAATCTGCAGATTCCCTAAGATTGCGTCAAGGCTTGCACAGCTTGACTTCTTCTTAATACTTATGACTAAAGGAAAATTATCCGTCACTAAAGAGGGCAGGGAATTTATCAATGAAGTAAAAAAAGCGGACATCGTTCTTCACGCACCGGGAGGACCTTCTATCGGAGATATTTATGAAGAATCCGAATGGTTATACCTTAAAAGACTTCAACTGATAAAGAGAATGGGTGTTCCTTATATGTTCTACGCACCGTCCATGGGACCCTTTAAGAATGAAAAGAGGAACAAACAGAGAAAAGCGATATTACAGGATGCAGAGAAAATTGTGCTTAGGGATCCAATCTCACTCAAATATGTAAATGAGTTTCTCGGCGAGGATAAAGCGGTGCTGGCACTTGACTCCGCATTCCAGAACAATATTGATGGGGATGTTTATGAAAAATTATATGACGGTTATACTGAATTAAAAGATTTTATGGCAAAGCATGAGAAGTGTATAGGTATTACGATAACCGATTTGTTATGGCATCCGAAACATAGGAATAATAAAGAATTATTAAGTAAAATAGAGGAGAGTTTTAAGGAAAATATTGAAAAACTTACCTCTGAAGGTTACGGAATTGTTTTTATCCCGCAGTTATACGGAATACTTGATGATGAAAAATTAATGAACGGCTATTGTATAAATGATAACTGTTTTACGATTACTTCCAAGTCGGAAAAATACGATTCACAGTTCCAGCAGTATGTTATATCAAAATTATATGCTGTAATAGGAATGAGATATCACAGCAATATTTTTTCAGCAAAGCAGCTTACGCCGTTCATATCAATCACTTATGAACAGAAAATGCTTGGCTTTATGAAAGAATCGGGACTTGAAGAGTATTGCATTGATGTGAATGAACTTAATGCGGACATTCTTTGGAAAAAGTTTAATCATCTTGTTGAGAACTATAATGAATATGTGGGTAAATTAAAACAGTTAAAGACTGTGCTTCAAAATAAGGCGCACATAACAACAGATGAGTTGTTTAAGACATTGGAAACTCTGAGGTAATATTATGGAAATAAAAGATTTTTTAAGATGTATAAAAAGAAATTATCTGATAAGGAGAGAATTCAGACACGAATGTAAGGAATACATTAAGTATAATTACAACAACCCTAATCAGAAATCCTTTAATTCATATCAGGCAAAGATATACAGACAGATTCATGTTATTGAAAAAGCATTGTCTCTTTCCAATACAAGAAAAGGCTTTGGAACGACAAGAGTACAGGAGCTTTTTGTTATGATGGACCAGTATCTGGCACTTGGATTTGATACTGAGGAATATGTATTTCAGGCTGCAATAGAGGCTTTAAACAGATATATTGAGTTCCAACATTCCGTTGATTATGATGTCACGGAGATTGAAAAACGTGCAGAAAAGTACCATACCTTCTACAAGCATAACGAAAACGTGGATGCCGGTGCAAAGGAAGTGGATTATATGTCAATAAAAAAGGCTGCAGGAGAAAGTTTCGTTAAATTTGTTTTTTCAAGACATTCAGTAAGACAGTTTGACACATCCAAAAAAGTTGCTGTTGAAGATATAGAAAAAGCCGTTGCTTTGGCAAAGAAATCACCTTCCGCATGTAACAGACAGGCATCAAAGGTATATGTGTTTGAAAACAGCGAAGACAATTCATATATAGGTAAATATGTAAAAGGCAACACGGGCTTTGAAGCAGAGGTTGATAAATATCTTGTAGTAACTGCCGACAGAGCATGCTTTTATAATGCAATGGAAATTAATCAGGAATATATCGACGGTGCCATATTCGGAACTGTTTTAACCTATGCCCTGCATTTTTATGGTATTGCTTCCTGCATACTACAAAACGGACAGGATTATAAAGCAACAGATGCATTGAAGGAAAGACTTGGTATTCCTGAAAGCGAACGAATAGTATTTTTTATTGCTATTGGAGCATATAAAGAGAATTTCAAGACAGCGGTATCGCAGAGAAAAAAGATGGAAGATGTTTTAATAGTAAGAAAGTAGGCGGATATGGATAAAGATAATTATATTGTTACAGTTGTAGTTCCTGTATATAATCACGAAAGATATATCGAACAGGCAATTATGAGTATATATAATCAGAAAACCGATTATAAATATAAGGTCCTAATTGGAGAGGACAAGTCTACAGATAATTCAAGGGAAATACTTAAAAAATTGCAAAAAAAATTACCTGAAAATTTTATTTTTCTGTATAGAGAACAGAATATGGGAATACAGAATTTCTACGATATGTATGAGAGAATAACAACCAAGTATTATATCGTGCTTGAAGGTGATGATTTTTGGTGTGATGACAAAAAATTGCAGAAACAGATTGAGTTTATCGAAAAACATCCGCAATATATAGGTGTAAGCCATTGGATTAATATTGTTGATCAAAACGGAAATGACAGCAATGTTGACAGAAAAGAAATTACAGGCGAATACAGATTTAAAGATTACAAAAATGGAAGAATGCCGGGACATACCTCATCAAAACTATTAAAATATGAATTTTATGATTATAAAAAGAAATATATTAACAGATTTACAGATTTAAAATATCCCGGGGATCAGATAGAAGCTTTTCTGATTGCAGATTTGTTTAAAATATATTGTATACCTGAGAAAATGAGCAGCTACAGATATATTACTGATTCAGGTACAAGTTATTCAGCTACCCATAAATTTGACAGTAATGCAAAAATTAACAGAATAAAATTTTATTATTATAA
>OCHK01001546.1_pt1 | contig 17541 bp, 14 predicted proteins | sample 1538551 | NCBI WGS metagenome assembly OCHK01 (sample SAMN04571707, study PRJEB22368) | human gut metagenome | biome: human gut; material: stool | host: Homo sapiens | place: Luxembourg | collected 2012-08-31
TGGTGGCACTGACTTTTGATGACGGGCCGTCGGGAACTTCAACACCTGTGTTACTGGAGGGACTGCGGAAAAGAGGCGTGCGTGCCACCTTTTTTGTGGTTGGAGAGAATGTCGAAAAGGGGGAAAATGCACAGATCCTACGTGAAATGAGTGCGGATGGACATCTGATCGGGAATCATACATATCATCATGTAAATCTGTCGAAAATGTCAGCAGAACAGGCACAGGCAGAACTGGATGCAACGGATGAACTGGTCAGAAAGATTACCGGGAAGTACCCGATCTATGCCAGGGCACCTTACGGAGAAGTGCCGGAAAATGGCGATGTTGACCGACAAAGGTTTTATATAGGCTGGACGGTTGATCCGCTGGACTGGATGACCGAAGATGTGTCCAGAATTACGCAAAGTGTATTGGAAAAAGTAGAGCCGGGAGATATTATTTTACTGCATGATTCGTATCTTAGTTCGGTGCAGGCCGCTTTAAGGATCGTAGATGCCCTGCAGGGAAAAGGATATGAATTTATTACAGTGGATCAGATGATCTCAGATTAAGGCAGAAAAGACTGAGTTACCGGAGGCTCATGTGCAGAACAGAGAGCCTGGAAGAAAAATAAATGGAGAGAATAAAAATGGATCTATTTGATTATATGCGGGAAACTGCAAAGGAAAAAGAATCACCACTGGCTTCGAGGATGCGTCCGACGACGCTGGAAGAAGTAGTGGGACAGCAGCATATCATTGGAAAAGGGAAACTTCTATATCGGGCGATCAAGGCGGATAAGCTGAGTTCCCTAATCTTTTACGGCCCTCCGGGAACCGGAAAGACCACCCTTGCAAAAGTGATCGCCAATACGACAAGTGCTGAATTTAAGCAGATCAATGCGACAGTAGCCGGAAAAAAGGATATGGAAGAGGTCGTGAAAGCGGCGAAGGATCTGCAGGGAATGTATGGTAAAAAGACGATTCTTTTTATTGATGAGATCCACCGGTTTAATAAGGGGCAGCAGGATTATCTTCTGCCGTTTGTAGAGGATGGGACTTTGATCCTGATCGGGGCAACGACGGAAAATCCGTATTTTGAAGTGAATGGTGCTTTGATCTCACGCTCCAGCATTTTTGAATTAAAGCCGTTAGAGAAGGAAGACATTAAGAAACTTCTGGTGCGTGCGGTAGAAGATACAGAAAAAGGAATGGGAAGTTTTCATGCACAGATCGACCCGGATGCACTGGAATTTCTGGCAGATGTATCCGGTGGAGATGCAAGAAATGCTTTGAATGCGGTGGAACTTGGCATACTTACGACAGACCGCAGCAGTGACGGAATCATCCATCTTACACTGGAAGTTGCATCAGAATGTATTCAGAAACGGGTTGTGAACTATGATAAAAAAGGGGATAACCATTATGATATCATTTCTGCCTTTATTAAAAGTATGCGGGGGTCAGACCCGGATGCAGCAGTCTTTTATCTTGCAAAAATGCTGTATGCGGGAGAAGATGTGAAGTTTATTGCGAGAAGGATCATGATCTGTGCCTCAGAAGATGTAGGAAATGCAGATCCGATGGCACTGACCGTGGCAGTGGCAGCAGCACAGGCAGTTGAGAGGATCGGTATGCCTGAATCCCAGATCATTTTATCCCAGGCGGTGACTTATGTGGCATCTGCACCGAAGAGCAATGCGGCAGTGAATGCGATTTTTGCTGCGACTGAAGCAGTGAAAAAATATAAAACGACTGTACCGTCACATCTGCAGGATGCTCACTATAAGGGAGCAGAAAAGCTGGGGCATGGAACAGGCTACAAATATGCACATGATTATCCGGGACATTATGTGGAACAGCAGTATCTTCCGGACGAAATAAAAGACGCCAGGTTCTACGAACCCGGCGACCTTGGTTATGAAAAAAAGATCAAAGAGCATCTACAGAAGCTGCGAAAGCAGTGATGCGTAGATCTCCTGATTTTTCAGATTCCAGTTATTTACAATGGCTTTGGCTTCTTTTTCTGTGGGAACGGTGATTCGCATGTCAATGAGGCTGGAGCCATTTTCTACGATCTGACACTGCACTTCAAACTGATGGTCTGTCTTGAGATAATAGTCGGATTTGACAGCCACTTCTTCTTTCAGATCGTACTGTTTTTCTTTCAGAAAATCATCAATTTCGGTACGGATTTCGGGTGAAATCTTATTGCTGAAAAAGTGGATCGTGTCTGCACCGGTCTCTGTCAGACGGTAGAGTGTACGGTTGTGCGTTGTCTCGATCTTCAGAAGTTCGGAATCCGTCAGTTCTGATAAGGTTTCCTGAAGCCGGAAATAAGTCGTATATCCCTTGTCCAGTATAAATTCGGAAATCTGTGAAGTAGTCAGTGGAAAATCCACTTTGTCCAGCATATAGAGAACAATCAGTTTATATAACGTGTAAGTTTCAGCCATAATACTCCTTTCCCTGCCAGATATCCTGTTTTTTCAGGTATTGGTGGATGTGGTTTAATACAGTACGCTTTGCTCCGGTCCATTGTGGTTCGATGAGCAGATCCTTTGGACCGTCCCCGGTAAGCCGGTGGATGACGATGTCAGGGCGTAAATGTGCGATACAGTTTCCGATGCAGCGGATATATTCGTCCATGTCAGGAATATGAAAAGGCGAGCGTGCATAATCGCGTGCAAGATCGGTTCCCTTTAAAATGTGGAGTAGCTGCAATTTGATCCCATCAATGGGATTGCAGTTCAGATAATCGATGGTTTTAAGCATCTGTGCTTCTGTCTCTCCCGGAAGAAAAAGGATGACATGCGTGATCACCTGGATTCCGGCCGCTTTCAGTCTGACTACAGCATCGTCAAAAACCTCCAGCGGGTATCCCCGGCGGATGTAGCGGGCAGTCTGCGGATGGATGGTCTGAAGACCAAGCTCGATCCAGACCGGCTTGATCTGATTTAAGCGTCTCAGAAGTTCTACGGTCTCATGAGACAGACAGTCAGGACGCGTTGCAACGGCGAGTACCCGGACATCGGGATCAAGGATTGCCTCGGTAAAAATCTTTTCCAGGTATTCGACAGGTGCATACGTATTTGTAAATGCCTGGAAATAGGCAATATAGGAATGAACCGGTCGTTTCGCCTGAAGAGCCGCTTTTCCGGCAGCAAGCTGTTCGCAGATACTGAAAGAGGCAGATCCGGCAAAGTCGCCAGATCCCATGCCACTACAGAAGATACAGCCGCCCCGGCCAATCTTTCCATCCCGGTTGGGGCAGGTCATCCCCCCGTTTAATGCAATCCGGTAGACTTTTTCACCAAACTGACTTTTTAATGCATAATCCAGGGAATGATATCTTTTTTCACCCCAGCGTACAGGCATCGGTACAGAACGGGTTGTGGTAAAGCCATCTGCCATATCAGATCAGATCCTTTATTGCTTTACTTACAGTTTCAGCTACACGCGGGTCAAATGCCTCCGGCAGGATGTTGTTCTCGTTAAGTTCTTCTTCAGGAACAAGACCTGCAATCGCATTGGCGGCAGCCAGCTTCATCTCTTCGGTGATCTGAGTGGCACGTCCCTCTAAAGCTCCTTTGAAGATTCCAGGGAAAGCAACAACGTTATTGACCTGGTTCGGGAAGTCGGAGCGTCCTGTACCGACAACTTTTGCACCGGCAGCTTTTGCGAGATCCGGCATGATCTCAGGTACCGGGTTCGCCATAGCAAACAGGATTGCATCCTGGTTCATGGATGCAACCATCTCCGGGGTAACAATATTCGGGGCAGATACACCTACAAAGATGTCAGCACCTTTCAGAGCATCGGCAAGAAGACCGATCCGTCCCTCAAGATTTGTCACTTTTGTCATTTCTTTCTGCATCCAGTTCAGATCCGGTGAATCCTTGGAAATGATTCCGTTGATATCACACATCGTAATATGCGGGAATCCATAAGTCAGCAGCAGTTTAGTGATTGCAACACCTGCAGAACCTGCACCGTTTACAACAACACGGCAGTCTTCTTTCTTTTTCCCGGTTACTTTTAAGGCGTTGATGATGCCGGCGAGAACAACAATTGCAGTTCCGTGCTGGTCATCATGGAAGACCGGGATATTCAGAAGTTCCTTTAAACGGGTCTCAATCTCAAAGCAGCGTGGTGCGGAGATGTCCTCCAGATTGATACCACCAAAAGCAGGTGCAATATTGACAACAGAGCGAATGATTTCCTCTGTATCCTGCGTATCCAGGCAGATCGGAACTGCGTTGACTCCGCCAAATTCTTTAAAGAGAACACATTTTCCCTCCATGACCGGCATGGCAGCCAATGCACCGATATTTCCAAGACCGAGTACGGCACTTCCGTCAGAGACAACAGCGACTGTATTGGCTTTCATTGTATAAGTATAGGCGGCTTCCGGGTCTTTGGCGATGACTTTACATGGTTCAGCAACACCCGGAGTATAGGCGATCGCCAGGTCTTCCCGGGAATTGACGTGAGCCTTTGCCGTGGTTTCCAGTTTTCCATTCCATTCTTTGTGCATCTGTAATGCTTTTTCGTTATTTGTCATATTTTTTACCTCGCAGAATCAATTTGTAATTAATAATAACACTCCCGCAGATTTCATGCAATATCCGCATTTTTGCAAATATCTGCATTTTTGAAAAAAAGCTTTCTTTTTATAGGAAAGTAGTGTATAATACGAACCATATTTATGATGCCAGGGTGGGAGTGCGTAGCACGGAGTAATCCGTAGGCATCAAAGTCGGGGGCTTTTGACCCCGACATCATATTTATTTTAATGCAGATATCGATACAAGTCATTTCTGACGCGAATCCCGGGGTATTATTTAAGGACAGAGTGAATATGGACAGTTAGACAGTTTCTGACAGGATCATTTATTAATTTTTTGAAGAATACGTCAGATTTTATGAAAAGAAAGGAAAAGATGTATGACACGTGAAAGATATGAATCTTTGCCGCTTGCAACCTTAAAAGAACTGGCAAAAGCAAGAAATATGAAAGGAGTTTCAACGCTGAAAAAAAGTGCTCTGATCGATGAGATGTTGAAGTTGGATGAGACGGAAAAGCAGATGCAGGCAAATGAAAAAGCAAAAGAAGAAGTACGGCAGGAAATGAAAGAAAAAAAGGAAGAGTCAGATATCGAGCAGCTTGACAGCGGAAAAACCGCAAAGGGTATTTTTGAACTCCATCAGGACGGATATGGCTTTATCCGCAGCGATAATTATCTTCCGGGAGAGCAGGATGTGTATGTGGCTCCGTCACAGATCAGGCGATTTGGACTGAAGACAGGAGATATCCTGACAGGAAATACAAGGATCAAGACGCAGGGGGAGAAGTTCAGTGCCCTTTTGTATGTATCTACGATCAACGGACTTCCACCGGAAGAAGCAATGAAAAGAAAAAATTTTGAAGATCTGACTCCAATCTTTCCAAATGAAAGGATCAGACTGGAAAATCCGGGATGTTCCACGGCAATGAGAGTCGTAGATCTGATTTCACCGATCGGGAAGGGACAGCGTGGTATGATCGTGTCTCCTCCGAAAGCAGGAAAGACCACTTTATTAAAAGAAATTGCACTTTCCGTTCAGAAGACAGAGCCGGATATGCATATGATCATTCTTCTGATCGACGAACGACCGGAAGAAGTGACCGATATCAGAGAAGCAATCGAAGGTCCGAATGTGGAAGTAATCTATTCTACTTTTGATGAACTTCCGGAACATCATAAGAGAGTTTCAGAGATGGTGGTCGCAAGAGCAAAACGTCTGGTAGAGCATGGAAAGGATGTTATGATTCTGTTAGACAGTATTACCCGACTGTCCAGAGCCTATAATCTGATCGTACCACCATCAGGAAGAACACTTTCGGGAGGTCTCGATCCGGCGGCACTCTACAGCCCGAAGCGTTTCTTTGGAGCAGCCAGAAATATGAGAGAGGGCGGAAGTCTTACAATTCTGGCAACTGCACTGGTCGATACGGGAAGCAGAATGGATGATGTTGTCTATGAAGAATTTAAAGGAACGGGTAATATGGAGCTGATGCTGAATCGTAAACTGCAGGAAAAGAGAGTGTTCCCTGCGATTGACATTCCGAAGTCCGGTACGAGAAGAGAGGATCTGCTGCTGGATAAAGAGGAGCAGGAAGCTGCCTATATTATGCGGAAAGCCATGAATGGTATGAAAGCAGAAGAGGCTGTGGACAACCTTCTGACCATGTTCTCAAGAACAAAAAATAACGAAGAACTGGTACAGCAGATTATCCGTCAGAAGTTTATCTAAAAAAGTATTGCAAAACAAAAAAGTCTGTGGTACAATTAGAAAGCTGTTTAGAGAAATTTATAAGTAATTTAAAAATAGAGAGGTGAAAATCATGCGCGAAGGTATCCATCCTAATTATTATCAGGCAACTGTAACCTGCAACTGCGGGAACACTTTTGTAACAGGATCTACAAAGGAGAACATCCACGTAGAAATCTGCTCCAAGTGCCACCCATTCTATACAGGTCAGCAGAAGGCTACACAGGCTCGTGGCCGTGTTGATAAGTTCAACAAGAAATATGGTATTAAATAAGAGCAACAGATCGGAGGCTGAGGTGGAATCATCTCAGCTTCTTTTTTTGTCAGGCATACGACAAAAAGATCCATGGGATCTTTTCAGTTAGGAGAAAATATATGAAATCATCGAATATAGGTGGACAGGCAGTGCTGGAGGGGATCATGATGCGGAACGGCGGAAGATACTCTGTTGCAGTCAGGAAACCGGACGGGGATATCGAAGTGGATATCCGGCAGTACAAAAGTATCATTCCATGGAAGGCACCTCTGAAGATCCCTTTTATCAGAGGCATTTTTAATTTTGTGGATTCTCTTGTCCTTGGAATGAAGACGCTGACTTTTTCAGCAAGTTTTTTTGAAGAGGAAGAAGAGGAGCTTCTGACAGAAGCTGAAGCGAAGAAACGGGAAAAAAATGAAAAGATCATGATGAACCTGACCGTAGTTCTTTCGGTGATCATAGCGGCGGGATTATTCATGGTGCTTCCTTATTATTTAAGTGGGCTGGTAAAGCATTATACCGATTCAAGAATGGTCATGACTGTCTGCGAAGGACTGATCCGTGTCGGATTATTCCTACTATATATTGCACTGATCTCACGGATGAAGGATATTCAGAGAACGTTTATGTATCATGGAGCAGAGCATAAATGCATTAACTGTATTGAGCATGGACTGGAACTGAATGTGGAGAATGTGCGGAAGAGTTCCAGACAGCATAAACGCTGCGGGACGAGTTTTCTGTTCTTTGTCATGATCGTGAGTATTATTTTCTGCTTTTTTATCACCGCCCAGTCACAGATCGCAAGAGTCCTGATCCGGCTTGCACTGCTTCCGGTGATCGCCGGGGTATCTTATGAGATCATTAAACTTGCAGGAAACAGTGAAAATCCCTTTGTGAACTTACTGAGCAGACCGGGAATGTGGGTTCAGAACATGACGACCAAAGAGCCGGATGATGATATGATCGAAGTGGGAATCCGGGCAGTTGAGGCAGTCTTTGACTGGAAGAACTGGCAGAAGGAGAATCTGTAATGTGCAGGGAAAAGGCCGGTGGGCAAGACGAAATGCGGATGCTCAGAGCGATGTATGCTGAAGGAGAAGAGCGGCTCCGGCAGGCGGGAATCGAAGAGGCAGGACTGGATGCGTGGTATCTGCTGGAATTTGTCACAGGTGTGGATAAGGCACATTATTATATGGAGCCGGATCGCAGGATGGAACAAAGCGTGGCACAGGAATATGAAAAAGTGGTGAATCTGAGGGCAGAGCATATCCCTTTGCAGCATATTACAGGAGTACAGGAATTTATGGGGCTTGGATTCCGGGTCAGCGGAGATGTCCTGATTCCAAGACAGGACACGGAAGTGCTGGTGGAAGAAGCCCTGAAGCGGCTGGAACAGGGGAAAGTCCCGAAGGAAAAGGAGACCGTCCGAATGCTCGATCTATGTACCGGGTCGGGGTGTATCCTGATCAGTATCCTGTATTATGCCGCAAAAGAAAAAATACAGATACAGGGAACCGGTGCAGATATTTCAGAAGCTGCTTTACGCATTGCAGAAGAAAATCTGGATTTGCTGGAAGAAACCGGAAATAAAAGTATGGCAGAACTTCTGGAAAGCGATTTGTTTGAACAGGTGGACGGAACCTTTGGAATGATCGTCTCCAATCCACCGTATATCAGAACCTCTGTGATCAGCGGACTCCAGGAGGAAGTCAGGCTGCATGATCCGTTTCTTGCACTGGACGGGAAAGAAGATGGTCTGTTTTTTTACAGAAAGATCATTGAAGAAAGCAGAGCATATTTGCAGAAGAATGGAGTCCTCCTCTTTGAGATTGGATATGACCAGGGAGAAGCAGTTTCGGAGCTGATGACGAAAGAGGGGTACGGTCAGGTTGTGGTAAAAAAGGATCTGGCAGGACTTGACCGCATCGTCTGTGGCGTGTACACTGAGTAGAGAAATATAAGAAGTAAAAGAGTAAAAGAGAAGAGTAAAGGATAGAAAAGATGTTTGACAGATTAGATGACCTGCTCATCCGTTATGAGGAAGTAATGGGTGAGCTTCAGGAACCGGATGTGGCAAATGACCCGGAGCGGTTCAGAAGACTGATGAAGGAGCAGAGTGATCTGGCTCCGATTGTAGAGGCGTATAAAGAGTATAAAAACTGTAAGCAGAATATAGAGGAAAGCCTTCAGCTTCTTGAAGAGGAGTCCGATGAGGAAATGAGGGAGCTTGCAAAGGAAGAACTCAGCGGATCAAGAGCAAGGATTGAAGAACTGGAACAGGAACTGAAGATCCTGCTTCTTCCAAAAGATCCGAATGATGATAAGAACGTCATCGTGGAGATTCGTGCCGGTGCCGGTGGAGATGAGGCGGCATTATTTGCAGCAGAGATCTACCGTATGTACGTGCATTATGCGGACAGCCGCAGATGGAAGACAGAGATGATCTCGTTGAATGAGAACGGGATCGGCGGTTTTAAAGAGTGTGTCTTTATGGTCACAGGACAGGGAGCATATTCCCGTATGAAATACGAAAGTGGTGTCCACCGTGTCCAGCGTGTGCCGGAGACAGAAAGCGGTGGAAGAATCCATACCTCTACGATCACGGTTGCAGTGATGCCGGAGGCAGAGGAAGTCGATGTAGTGATTGACGAAAAAGATATCCGTATTGATGTGATGCGTGCATCCGGAAATGGAGGACAGTGTGTCAATACAACCGATTCAGCGGTACGACTGACCCATTATCCGACCGGGATCGTGATTTACAGTCAGACAGAAAAATCGCAGCTTCAGAATAAAGAAAAGGCATTCCGTCTTCTGCGTTCCAAGCTGTATGATCTGGAACTGGAGAAGCAGCAGGCATCTGAGGCGGCAGAGAGAAGAAGTCAGATCGGTACAGGAGACCGTTCGGAGAAGATCAGAACCTATAACTTCCCACAGGGACGCGTGACAGACCACAGGATCAAGCTGACCCTGCATAAGTTGGACAGTATTCTGAACGGCGATCTGGATGAGATCATTGACAGCCTGATCGCGGCAGATCAGACAGCCAAGCTGGCAAAGATGGAAGAATAAAGATGGATTCAGGAAAAGCTGCAAAAAAAGGCCGGATCAGGACGAACCGGCAGAATGATAAGAAATGGAGTGAAAGAGATGATTTCAAAGAAAATGGAAAATATGGTGGCGAACAGTTCGGCAATCCGTGCGATGTTTGAAGAGGGAAACCGCCTTGCAAAAATTTATGGTGCGGAGAATGTCTATGACTTCAGCCTGGGCAATCCGAATGTACCGGCACCGGAGGCAGTGAAAAAGGCGATGATCGATATCCTGAATGAAGAGGATCCGATCGTACTTCACGGTTATACCAATAGCAATGCAGGATATGAAGATGTAAGACAAGCAGTTGCAGATTCTTTGAATGAACGCTTTGGCACTTCTTTTGCAGCAAAGAATATTACCATGACAGTAGGAGCAGCAGGCGGATTGAATGTCATCCTAAAAGCACTGCTCAATCCGGGAGATGAAGTGGTAGTGTTTGCACCTTATTTCGGAGAGTACAGAAGTTATACGAATAACTATGACGGAGTGATCGTGGAGATCTCTCCTGATACAGCAACATTCCAGCCAAAACTGGATGAGTTCAGGGAGAAACTTTCCCCGAAGACCAAAGCAGTGATCGTTAATACACCGAATAATCCGACCGGTGTTGTGTACTCGGAAGAGACGATCAAAAAGCTGGCTGCCATCATGGAAGAAAAGCAGAAAGAGTTTGGCACGGAGATTTATCTCATCTCAGACGAGCCATACAGAGAGCTGGCTTATGACGGAGTAGAAGTTCCATACCTGACAAAGTATTATGATAATACGATCGTAGGATATTCATACAGCAAGTCCTTATCTCTCCCGGGAGAGCGTATCGGATATCTTGTGATCCCGGATGAGGTATGCGACAGTGAGAAGCTCAATGCAGCAGCAAATGTGGCAACGAGAATCCTTGGATTTGTAAATGCACCGACCCTGCAGCAGAAGGTAGTGAAAGCATGCCTGAATGAGCAGACCGATATTTCCTATTATGACAGAAACAGAGAAACTTTATACAACGGACTGAAAGAGCTTGGCTTTGAGTGCATCAAACCGGAGGGAGCCTTCTATCTGTTTGTTAAGTCTCCGGTAGCGGATGAAAAGAAATTCTGTAATGCTGCGAAGAAGCATAATATTCTTCTTGTTCCGGGAAGTTCTTTTGGATGCCCGGGTTATGTGCGTATGGCATACTGCGTTGCATATGAGACGATCATAAATTCCCTTCCGAAATTCAAAGAACTTGCAGAAGAGTATAAATAGAGCAGTTCCTGCCAGTTTATGGCAGGAACTTTACAGAGTCAGAACATGATCTGACAGTGAGAAAAGACAGAGGTTTAGACGAATGGCTGTAAGAGCAGAACTTTTAAAAAATATACGACAGGTGGAACCTTATGTACCGGGCGAGCAGCCGCAGAATAAGGTGATCAAGCTGAATACAAATGAAAATCCTTACCCGCCTGCTCCGGGAGTGGAGCGGGTGCTGCGTGAGATGGACACAGACAGATTCCGGTTATATCCGGATCCGGCAGCAGAAGAACTGACCGGATGCCTTGCAGAGTATTATGGGGTAGATCAGGATCAGGTTTTTGTGGGAGTCGGCTCGGATGATGTATTATCTATGTGCTTTCTGACATTTTTTAATTCCGGGAAACCGGTTTTATTCCCGGATATTACGTATTCTTTTTATAAAGTATGGGCAGAGCTGTACAAGATCCCATATGAGACACCGGCACTGGATGAGCAGTTCCATATTGTAAAGGAAGATTATTACCGGGAAAATGGTGGAATCATTTTTCCGAACCCGAATGCACCGACCGCAATTTATGAAGAACTGGATTTCATAGAAGATATTCTGGAACATAACCGGGATTCGATCGTGATCGTGGATGAAGCATATATTGATTTCGCAGGAAGATCGGCACTGGAACTGATCGACCGTTATGATAATCTGATCGTGACGCAGACCTTTTCAAAAGCCAGAAGTATGGCTGGCATGAGGATCGGTTACGCAGTCTCCAATCCTGAATTGATCCGCTGTCTGAATGATGTCAAGTATTCTTTTAATTCTTATACAATGAATCAGACCGCGATTGCATGTGGTGTTGAAGCAGTCCGGGATAAGGAATATTTTGAGGAGCATGTTCGTAAGATTATAGAGACGAGAGAATGGGCAAAAGAAGAATTGCACCGGCTTGGATTTGAATTTCCCGATGCAAAAGCCAATTTCATTTTTGCAACGCATCCGCAGACAGATGCCGGCAGACTTTTTGAAGCACTGAAGGCAAATGATATCTATGTCAGGCACTGGGATTCAGAAAGGATCGGCCAGTATCTGAGGATTACAGTGGGTACAAGGGAAGAAATGCAGGTGTTATTTGATTTTCTGACGAAATATATTAAGGGAGAATAGTTTAGATGAGTGATGTATTGATCAACTGGTTTGTAACAAATCTCGGAGGAAAGGTTGGAAAAGAGCTGATCCTTTTTATCATCTCGATGGTTCCGATCCTGGAATTGCGTGGGGGACTGCTTGCGGCAGGACCGGCATTTCTGAATATCCCGATGTGGCGTGCGATTCCGGTCGGTATCATCGGAAATCTGCTGCCGATTCCTTTTATCCTGCTTCTGATCACAAAGATTTTTGACTGGATGAAAGGAACAAAGAGGTTGAAGCCGGTTGTGGAAAAGCTTGAAAAAAAGGCGATGAGCCAGAGTGCCAATATTGAAAAATATGAGTTCTGGGGGTTGGTTGCATTTGTGGGTATTCCACTTCCAGGCACAGGTGCCTGGACAGGGGCATTGATCGCAGCCCTGCTTGGAATCCGTTTCAGAAAAGCGTTTCCGGCGATCGTGATCGGTGTATGCCTTGCAGCATGTATCATGACGATCATTTCTTATGGAATCGTTGGAGGAATATTTGGTTAAACTAATGGCAGGAAAAGGAGGCACGAACAATGCTGATGGAACAGAATGAAAAAGGAAGAGATACGATATGGCGTGTCGTAATGGCAGTGACAACAGTACTGATCCTTCTGATCGGTATTTTCTTCCTGACAAAGCTTTTTACTGCAAACCCACTGGAAGAACGGAATGGTACTTCATATCAAGAGTGACGGAGTGATGGAGATCACGCAGGCACTGGAGGCAGAGACCGTGACAATTCCTGTTGAATATTCAATGGACAGGAATACAAAAAGGTTTGCGGTTCATATAAAAGACGAAGAACTTGAAAAAGCAGCAGAAGAAACGAAGGATTTGACAGAGCAGGATCTGAGAGATATCGCAGATGTGATGGAAGGCACATATGAATACAGTGTGGATGAACAGGTCCTGACACTGACAGAGATGGAATATGGAAGCCAGAAGACCTTTGTCCGTGAAGAAGACTGACCGGACGGAGCTTTTGAAAGGATGAAGAAATTGTATAGAAATCAGACAAAAGAGATTCGGATCGGTGATGTAGTGATCGGTGGAGATCACCCGGTTGCGATCCAGTCTATGACCAATACAAGAACCGAAGATGTAAAGGGTACTGTTGAGCAGATACGCAGGCTGGAAAAAGCAGGATGTGAGATCATCCGGTGTACTGTTCCGACCAGGGAGGCAGCGGAAGCATTAAAAGAGATTAAAAAGCAGATCCATATTCCGCTGGTTGCAGATATTCATTTTGATTACCGGCTTGCAATCGCAGCCATTGAGAACGGAGCCGACAAGATCCGGATCAATCCTGGAAATATCGGTACAAAAGAACGGGTTAAGGCTGTAGTTGACAAGGCAAAAGAATACGGTGTGCCGATCCGTGTCGGGGTGAACAGCGGATCCCTGGAGAAGCCATTAATTGAGAAATATGGCGGAGTCACCGCAGAGGGAATTGTAGAAAGTGCTTTGGATAAAGTGCATATGATCGAGGAGATGGGGTATGACGATCTGGTGGTCAGTATCAAGTCTTCAGATGTTCTGATGTGCGTCAAAGCACATGAACTGATTGCGGAACAATGTCCTTATCCGCTTCATGTCGGAATTACAGAATCCGGTACCGTATATTCAGGGAATGTAAAATCTTCTGTCGGACTGGGAATTATCCTGTATGAAGGGATCGGAAATACGATCCGTGTGTCTCTGACAGGAGATCCGGTGGAGGAGATCCGTACAGCAAAGCTGATTCTTAAGACTCTGGGACTCAGGAAAGGCGGAATCGAAGTCGTTTCCTGTCCGACCTGTGGCAGAACCAGGATCAATCTGATTCACCTTGCAAATGAGGTGGAGAAAATGGTTGCAGACATTCCACTGGATGATATCAAAGTTGCAGTTATGGGATGTGTGGTGAACGGTCCAGGAGAAGCGAAAGAGGCAGATATCGGTATTGCCGGTGGAATCGGCGAAGGACTGCTGATTAAAAAGGGACAGGTCATTAAAAAAGTAAAAGAAGAGGAACTTCTCGATACATTGCGACAGGAGTTGTTGAATTGGAACAGGTAAAAAGTGAAAAAGTATTTTTTAATGTATTTCCGACGCTGAAAGTCGGGGACGAACTGCAGATGCTCTTTTCGGATGTAGAAGTTAAGAAGATCACGACTAATTCAGGTCGTGATTTTCTGCATATACATATCCTTTGCAGGCATCTGATACAGAAGAAGCAGATCTGGCTGATGGAACAGCGGATCAAGGAACAGTTATTTGGAAGAGCCGCAGTAAAGATCGAAATCGTGGAAGAGTTTCAACTGTCGGAGCTTTATACGCCACAGGCGATTCTGACGGAGTACAGGGAAAGTCTGATCGAAGAGCTGCGGCAGACCAGTGTACTTGCTGCAAATATGTTTGCAAGGGCAGATCTCCGGTTTGAAGAGGGAAATCTGATCCACCTGGAACTGCTGGACACGATCGTATCAGAAGGACGGAAAGAAGAAATCGTCACACTGGTGGAACGGGTTCTGCGGGAACGGTTCCGCATAGATGCAAAATTACTGGTAGCTTATAAAGAGACGGATCAGGAAGGCACAAGAGAGTACGATGAGCAGCGGATTCAGCAGGAAATCAATGCGATCTTTGAACGTCGTGCAAGGCAGCGTGGTGAAGAACCTGAGAGGGCAGCGGAAAATCAGGAAATAGGATCAGATACAAAGAAGAGGCAGGCCGAACCGGGTGAAAAGGCAGCAGGTGGAAAAGAAAAAGCTGCTGCAGGAAAGGAACCATCAGGCAGGAGAAAAGAATTTCAGAAGAAGGAATTTAAAAAGAAAGATTATGTACGCCCACTGAAGCTGGGAGATGATCCGAACCTCATCTATGGCAGGAATTTTGAAGATGAGCCGATCCGCTTGGATCAGGTCGTGGAAGAAATGGGAGAAATTACCTTTCATGGTAAGATCATCAGTCTGGATACCCGTGAGATCAAGAATGAACGGACGATCATCATTTTTGCGGTCAGTGATTTTACAGATACGATCAGCGTGAAAATGTTCATTAAAAATGAGCAACTGGCAGAGATTCTCGGAAGTCTGAAAAAAGGCGGTTTTGTCAAGATCAAAGGAGTCACTACCATTGATAAGTTTGACGGGGAACTGACGATCGGATCTGTCACCGGAATAAAAAAAATCGGTGATTTCACGGTCAAACGAGAGGATCTGAACCCGTTAAAGAGAGTGGAACTCCACTGCCATACCAAAATGAGTGATATGGATGGTGTTTCAGAAGTAAAAGATATCGTAAAGAGGGCTCATGACTGGGGACACCCTGCTATTGCGATCACGGATCACGGGGTAGCACAGGCATTCCCGGATGCCAACCACTATATTGAGACACTGGACAAGGACGATCCGTTTAAGGTACTTTACGGGGTGGAAGGCTATGTAGTAGATGACCTGACCAAGATCGCGGTTCATGCAGGAACGCAGACGCTGGATGACACGTATATTGTGTTCGACATTGAGACGACCGGTTTTAGTGCCATCCGGGATAAGATCATTGAGATCGGGGCAGTGAAAGTTGTAAACGGAGAGATCGTGGACCGGTTCAGTACGTTTGTCAATCCGCAGCGTCCGATCCCGTTTGAGATCACGAATCTGACCAGTATTACGGATGAAATGGTACTGGAAGCGGATCCGATTGAGAAGGTACTTCCACAGTTCCTGGAATTTGTCGGGGATGGAGTCCTGGTTGCCCATAATGCTTCGTTCGATGTGGGATTTATTGAACAGAACTGCCGGTATCAGGAGATAGAATACAGATTTACTTATGTGGATACGGTGGCAATGGCGAGAGTTCTTTTGCCGACGCTGTCAAAATATAAGCTGAACCTGGTGGCGAAGACACTGGGGATTTCCCTGGAAAACCATCACCGTGCGGTAGATGATGCAGGGGCGACAGCGGAGATTTTTGTGAAATTTGTAGAGATGCTGAAGAAGGATCATATTACAGATCTTAAGGGCATCAACCGGTTTGGAGAGCGGAATGTGAATGCGATCCGCAAAATGGCAACGCATCATATCATCATTCTTGCGAAAAATGACATCGGAAGATACAATCTGTACCAGCTTATTTCAGAATCTCATATGACCTATTATGGAAGACGGCCGAGAATCCCGAAAAGTCTGCTCAATGAGCATCGGGAGGGGCTGGTCATCGGAAGTGCATGTGAAGCGGGTGAGCTGTATAAGGCAATCCTGGAAGAAAGGCCGGCAGAAACCATTGCGGAACTTGCGGACTTTTATGATTATTATGAGATCCAGCCGATCGGTAATAACCGGTTTATGATCGGGAGCAGCAAGGTGAAAAATGTCAATTCAGAGGAGGATCTGCAGGAGATCAACCGGAAGATCGTAGAACTGGGTGAGCAGTTCAAAAAGCCGGTCGTGGCAACGTGTGATGTGCATTTCCTTGACCCGGAAGATGAAGTCTACCGAAGGATCATCATGGCGGGAAAAGGATTTGATGATGCGGATACCCAGCCACCGCTGTTCCTGCGGACAACCGATGAGATGCTGGAAGAATTTGCCTATCTTGGATCTGCAAAGGCAAGAGAAGTGGTCATTGACAACCCGCAGAAGATCGCAAAAATGATAGAAAAGATCTCGCCGGTCAATCCGAACAAATGCCCGCCGGTCATTCAGGATTCGGATCAGGAACTGAGAGATATCTGTTACAGGAAAGCTCATGAGATGTACGGGGAAGACCTGCCGGTACAGGTTTCTTCCAGACTGGAAAAGGAATTAAATTCCATTATTTCCAACGGATATGCCGTTATGTATATCATTGCACAGAAACTGGTATGGAAGTCCAATGCGGACGGATACCTGGTTGGTTCACGTGGATCAGTAGGATCTTCGTTTGTAGCAACGATGTCAGGAATTACGGAGGTAAATCCACTCAGTCCACATTATTATTGTGAAAAATGTCATTACAGTGATTTCGATTCCGAGGAAGTACGTGCTTTTGCAGGAGGCTGTGGATATGATATGCCTGACCGTATGTGTCCGAAGTGCGGAGCGAAGCTGATCAAGGCGGGATTTGACATCCCATTCGAGACATTCCTTGGATTTAAGGGGGATAAAGAGCCGGATATCGACCTGAACTTTTCAGGAGATTATCAGGCAAAAGCTCATAAATATACAGAAGTATTGTTTGGTGAGGGACATACGTTCAAAGCCGGAACGATCGGAACACTGGCGGACAAGACTGCCTACGGATTTGTGAAAAATTATTATGAAGAGCGTGGACAGAGGAAAAGAAGATGTGAGATTGAGCGTGTGACGGAAGGGTGTACCGGAATCCGCAGAAGTACCGGGCAGCATCCGGGAGGAATCGTTGTACTTCCGCATGGTCACAGTATCAATGAGTTTACACCGGTGCAGCATCCTGCCAATGATATGGAGTGCGGGATCACTACGACCCATTTTGATTATCATTCCATTG
>OCHK01001567.1_pt1 | contig 17318 bp, 11 predicted proteins | sample 1538551 | NCBI WGS metagenome assembly OCHK01 (sample SAMN04571707, study PRJEB22368) | human gut metagenome | biome: human gut; material: stool | host: Homo sapiens | place: Luxembourg | collected 2012-08-31
GTGTGAGCGAGATCGCCGCAGCGGAGGGTGTAGACCCAAGCCGTGTCCGTGACAGTATCCGGCGCGGTCTGAAGCAGCTGACAAAGTGTTTTTGAAAAAGTTTCGTTTGGTGCGCTCGTTTTTTGCTCTTTTTGTCAGAGTTAATAAGAAGGACAAGTTTTCCCCCTTCAACAGTACTTTGACAATTTCATAGACAGCATAGCAGGTACATAACCCGTGTACGAGCGAGTGTGGAACGCCGCGAAGATGGAGCAGCCAGGGAGGTGATGAACAGAGCTGTTTCGGAGCGATCTACGATTTCACAAAACGGATGGTGGCAGATCCGGCGCGAGGACTGCACGGGGGCTTAAAGATACTTCCTCACGGCCTCCTAAAGACTTGGGGGGAACCCTGCGGCGCACGAGTAAAACGACGCTGCGGAGTTATGACAACCGCGCCAGCGGAGACCTGCTATGTTCCCATCGTCAGGGTTGCGTGGCAAATGTGACGAGAATTGAGTCATATTAAAATAGGAAGCGATTACTTTCTTTGTTGGTCGTTTTCTATTCAAAATCAGATACCATGCGCTGGCAGTTTCGGCTGCCAGCGTATTCATGTGATTTTGAAAGCACGATGATAACCTTGACAGATTGGAGGGAATATAGTCTATGGAAAAGCTCATTACACGAAAAGAAGCTGCTGAAATCTTAGGAATCAGCATAGCAACGCTGGATGCCGCCCGTAACAACGGCTTGATCTCTTATGTGCAGTATGTTCAGAATGGCTGTGTGTATTTTACTGCGGCGGGTCTCCAGGAGTATATCGCAAAATGTACGCACAGGGCAAAGCCTGTTGAGAGAAGCACAACTTACCGTAAGCCTCGAAGCGGAAGATCGTGAGCCAGTCCGTATCCTTGATGGAATCAGAGATGTTTGATAAAACAAAGGTACAGCGCTGGAGATCTTTTTTAGGAGGTGGAGGAATTGGCAAATAGAAAACGAGCGATTCCACAATACGGTACAGTTACGCTGAACGGTCTTGACTATTACAGGACAAGAGTTCAGGATGCAGATGGAAAATTGGTGGCCCTTTATGCAAGGACACCTGAAGAATTATATGATAAGGAACTGAATGCGTTGGAGCAGATTGACAATGATACATTTTGTCGAAAGTCTCCCACCGTTGCAGAATACTGTGAGAAATGGCTGCTGATGCAGTCGGTTCATGTACGAGCTACTACAATGACCGACTATACATCTAAAGTCAGAAGACACATTATCAAAGAATTGGGAGATATGCGGATGGCGGATGTGACTTTGGATGACATCCAGCTTGCCCTCGTTCCTGTTTCCAAAAAATCGGCTTCGGTTTATAAGTCGGTGGTTGTCCTTTACAAATCTATTTTCCGGGCAGCAAAGGAAAGCCGGATCATCGAAAATAACCCAACGGTCTATCTGACCTCAAAAGGTGGAGGCGTTCCGCAGAAAGAAAAAGAAGCTCTGACAGATGAGCAGGCAGCCCGCTTATTGGATGCCATTCAAGGGCTTCCGCCGTATGTATTTGTGATGCTTGGTCTGTATGCAGGATTGCGGAGAGAAGAAATCCTCGCCCTGCAATGGGATTCTGTATATTTGGATACGGATACACCATACCTGACAGTACGAAGGGCATGGCACACAGAAAGCAACCGACCGGTCATTCTTGATGAATTGAAAACAAAGGCGGCGGAGAGAAACATTCCCCTCCCCATCTGCTTGGCAGACTGCCTGAGAGAAGCAAAGGCAAATTCCACTTCGGAGTATGTTGTTCCAAATCGTGATGGCGATCCGCTGTCTTACACGCAGTTTAAGCGGCTCTGGCAGTATATCGTTACCAGAACAACAAAGGAGCGGGTATATTACCGATATGAAGATGGAAAGCGTGTGCAGCATACGGTTACTCCTGTTCTGGGGGAAAAGGCCGCTCATAATGGGAAAGTGGTTTACAGCCTGGACTTTGAGGTAACACCACATCAGCTGCGGCATACATATATCACGAACCTGATCCATTCGTCGGTAGACCCCAAGACGGTTCAATATCTGACAGGCCATGAGAGCAGCAAGATTACAATGGACATCTATGCAAAGGTCAAATACAATCGACCGGACGAGCTGGTCAAAAGTATGGGCGGCGCATTTGCTCAGTGGGATGGTGTTCGATCCTAAAGCACAGAAGTAATGAAATATCATAAGCAGTAAGAGCGAGGCAAGGATGTCTCGCTCTTTGTTTTCCCCAATCCGTATCTTTGATTAAATTCATGCTTTCTGATAAAACGAGGGTGTAAGTTGTAAACGCTCATTATCAAGAAAGGAAAATCTATATGGCAAAGAAAAATAAAAGTGTTCCGCAGTACGGAACTGTTACGAGAAAAGGAATCCTATATTACAGAACACGGATTCAGGATGCGGATGGCAAGCAGGTCAGCTTGTATGCAACCACTTGTGAAGAACTGTATGAAAAACAGCTGGCAGCAAAGAAGCAGGTCGAGGAGATCCTTTTCCGCCGGAAGCATCCGACGGTTGCTGAATATTGTGAGAAATGGCTGCTGATGCAATCAGCAAAGGTATCTTCAGCTACGATGAAAGGATATACCTCTGACATGAGGAATTATATCATTAAGCCTTTGGGGGATATGTATATGGAGGAAGTGACCGCAGATGATATTCGTCTGGCACTTGTCCCGCTGACCCAAAAATCGGAGGGGTTATACAATACGGTAAATATGCTCATCAAATGTATTTTTTACTCGGCAGAGCGCAGTGAGCTGATTACTTATAATCCTTGTGTTGGAATATCTGCAAAGGGCGGAAAGCCAACGAAGAAGAAAGACGCATTAACCGACCAGCAGGTTGAGGTGTTGCTGGATACAGTCAAGGGGCTGCCTCCCTATTTGTTCATTATGATTTGCTTGTATTCCGGGCTTCGTCGAGAGGAGGCACTTGGACTGCAATGGGATTGTGTATTCCTGGACGCACCTACTCCGTATATATCCGTGCGGAGAGCATGGAGGTCAGAGCATAACAGACCCGTGGTTTCTACGGTGCTAAAGACTCCGGCAGCAAAAAGGGATATTCCAATACCGAGGTGTTTGGTAGATTGTCTGAGAGAAGCGAAAGAAAATTCCATATCAGATTATGTGATCGCTGACAGCAAGGGAGAGCCGCTTGCATATTCACAGTTTCAAAGGGTATGGCAGTATGTAGTTGTCCGTTCCACTAAGCCCCGGAACTATTATAAGTATGTAAATGGGGAGAGTATCAAATATACAGTTACTCCAACGTTGGGCATGACACAGAAGAATCAACCCAAAATCAGATATACGATAGATTTTGATGTGACACCACATCAGCTGCGGCACACTTACATTACCAATCTTCTCTATGCAGGGGTGGACCCTAAGACGGTTCAGTACCTTGCAGGACATGAAAACAGCAAAACAACTATGGACATCTATGCAAAAGTGAAGTACAATAAACCAGAGGAGCTTTTTGAGGTGGTAAATGATGCGCTACATCAGAGGGTTTCTGATTAAAAAATCACCTATTTTTGTGGTTAAGGAATAGGACAACCGAGAACCAAAAGGGCAAAAAAGCCCGGAATATCAAGGAAAAACGGCAATCAAAGAATTTCAGTACGGTCTGAAGGCCGCCCGTCGTGCACCGCAGTTCTCCAAGCGCTGATCGGACGCAAATTTACAACTCAAAAGCTCAAAAACCCCGGAAAATCGGCATTTTCCGGGGTTTTCTTATACCCTTTTTGCCTGATAGCTTTTGGAGCTTTTCGCTGTTTTTGACCGTATGTGGCCTCGGTTAACCCATTTTATAAGGGCTAAAAATGGGTTAACCGGGACAAATGGGTGAGTAAATGGGTGAGTAAATGGGTGAGTAAATGGGTTAACTGAAGGGTCAACACAAGGTGAATTTGCGGAGTTTTTTCAGGACCCCCCTAAGCAAAAATGACCTGCATTGACGCTGATGCGGTTTGTACTAATTTCATAAAATATGACTATGGGAAAATGATTTTAAATTCTTTGTCAGGAGGTAAGCCCACATGAAAAAAGGGATACTTATATATGACTCCTCCACAAATCGCTTTGACGTTTTGTATGAGGAAGGAAACAGTTATGGCGGCCTGCACTGCGGAACTGCAATGGAGGTCTTGATAAATGACGAATGGATACCCACTCGCATCGAGTACGGAAACGACTGGTATCTCGTAGGAGTGCAGAAGGAATCGTTACCCGGACTCCAAGTAAGAATATAGTATACACATACTGCAAGGGCAGTCTCTTGATTAAGGGGCTGCCTTGTTTTTATATCCAATCGCAGAAAGGAGGAACCCGTCATGCCGAAATGCCTGTTCAGATACCAATGGGTTAAGCTGCCCAGGACTCATTTGCCGGTCGGCAAGGGAATCATGGGTTATTGGGCGAAGCTGGCCTCACGGGCGGCATTTCGCAAGGGTCAGGCTAAATACTGCGGATACACAAACGATGTAATGCCGGGGATGTGGTCCGGTGGCGTGGTCGGCTTGAAGAGCATTCTGGGCGTCAAAAGACGCACGGAGGCTCTGGAAATCATGAATACGCTCAGCCGGTTCGGGTATATCCGTTACACGCTTGACGAGAAAACAAAGAAGCTGGAATATGTCGTCACCGATTGGGTTGTAAAATGCTCCGGCGCCGAATGCATGAGTGGAGCAGTCTACGCAACAGATGGCTATGGCTTTCTCTGCCTTCCCCGCAACATCACGCAGCGCCTTGCAGATCAGCGTTATACATTCGGCGAATCAGATGCATGGCTGGACCTCTGGTGCCACACGGTTTGGCAGGAGACAGGCAATGCGTTTTCTTATCTGGCGCCTGCCGTTCAATTCGGGAGACTTGGCACCGCTTTGACATTGGAAGCCTTGGGACGGCGCTGGGGCTGGGAAAAGACAAAGGTGTGGAGATTTTTTCAGAAGAATGGGGATGCCTTCGCTCTGCACCGTCTGCCGGGCTCCTATGGCTGCCTTTTTTCAACAGACTGTATCCGCTGGATACGGACACACCGGTTACGGAAAATCCCGCGCAATTAAGTACTAATAGAACAAGTACTGAAACAATCAATAAAAGAGAGAAGAAGGAAATCCAACACCGGTATGGCTCATACGAAAATGTCCTTCTTTCTGACACGGAATACGGCAAGCTCCGGCAGGAGTTCCCAGGAGATTATCAGATGCGGGTGGAACGGCTCTCTGAGTATATGGCCTCCACCGGCAGGAGCTACAAAAATCACCTTGCAACAATCCGAAGCTGGGCAAAGAGAGAAAAGCCGAAGTATAACCCGGCAGACTACACATTTGAGGAAGGAGACAGCCTATGAGCGACATGGTGCCTGAAGTTTTGAATGCGGCGTTGGATTCGCTCTTTACGCCGAAAGAACCCGGAGAGCTGGAATACCAGGGCGATGACGGACTGTTGTATTGCAGAAACTGCCATACGCCGGTGCAGTGCAGGGTAAAGCTCTGGGGCAGAGACAAGATTGTTCCATGCCTTTGCAGATGCCAGCAGGAAGCGATGGCGGAGAAGAAACGCCAGGATGAGCTGCTGGAGCGGCAGCGTAAAATCAGGCAGCTGAAAGCAACTGGGATTCAGGAAAAGCATCTTCTGGAATGGAATTTTGCCGTTGCAGAGGACAATAAGGATATCCAGATGGCAAAACGCTATGTGGAGCAGTGGAAAAAGGTCAAGGCTGAAAACCTTGGCCTTTTGTTATGGGGAGATGTCGGCACCGGAAAGTCCTTTGTGGCGGCCTGTATTGCCAATGCGCTGCTGGAACAGGGCATTCCGGTTTTGATGACGAATTTCTCCAAAATTTTGAACCAGATGGGTGCCATATATTCGGAAGAGCGATACCGGTATATCGCTTCATTTTCCAACTATTCTTTGCTGATTCTGGATGATCTGGGAATTGAGCGCAGCACCGAATATGCGCTGGAGCAGGTCTACGCCGTTATTGATGAGCGGTACAAGTCCGGGCTTCCGGTCATTATCACAACCAATCTGAAGATTGCGGAAATCCGCAATCCGCAGGATGTGGCATACGCCCGGATCTACAGCAGGATTCTGGAAATGTGTACGCCGGTGCGAATCAGCGGAGAAGACCGCAGAAAAAGCATTGGAAAAGAAAAACAGCAGGTCGTTAAGGAGGTACTTGATCTATGAAGCGCAAGGCAAAAAAGGCGTTTTTCGCAGGCAAGAATGACATCTATCACCGCTGGAAGGAGGTTAAGAAGCTGAATGGCAAAAGCAAAAACCAGTATTACAACAGAAAACCGCAGTGGCTCAGCTGCCGACGTTGCGGCTAAGGAGCAGCGGACGGAGATGCCGCTTTCTGACCTGCATCACTTTGAAGGGCATCCCTTTAAGGTGCTGGACGATGAGCTGATGGAATAGACCGTGGAGAGCATCAGGCAGATTGGTGTGGTATCACCGCTGATTGTCCGGCCTGACCCGGAAGGCGGATTTGAAATTCTTTCAGGACACCGTAGGCTTCATGCAGCACAGCTGGCAGGTTTGGAGACGGTGCCAGTTATCGTCAAGGAAATGGACGATGATGCGGCAATCATCTTTATGGTGGATAGCAACTTGCAGCGGGAGAATATCCTTCCCAGTGAGAGAGCGTTTTCCTACAAGATGAAGCTGGAGGCAATGAAGCATCAGGGACAACGCGGAGATTTAACTTCTGACCAAGTTGGTCAGAAGTCGTGGGCTGTGAACCAGTTAGCTGATGATGCGAATGAAAGTAAGACGCAAGTTCGGCGGTTTATTCGCCTTACCAACCTGATTCCCGAAATTCTGGATATGGTGGATGAGAAGAAAATCGCCTTCAATCCGGCGGTAGAGCTTCCCTATCTGAAACCGTCTGAACAGAAAGAATTTCTGGAAGCAATGGACTATGCACAGGCATCTCCATCCCTGTCGCAGGCACAGCGGCTGAAAAAGCTCTCGCAGGAGGGCGGCTGTACCTTGGATGCCATGTGTGAAGTGATGAATGAAATCAAAAAGGATGAGCTTGACCATGTGACGATTAAAAACGAGGTTCTTCGGAAGTATTTCCCGAAATCCTATACGCCGAAGCAGATGCAGGACACGATTATCCGGCTGCTGGAAAAGTGGCAGCGAAGTAAACAACGAGATATGGAACGATAAAAAGGAGACTTTTATGATGATGAACTTTAAGAAGAATCAGAACAACGCAGTGTGCAGCATGGACTGTAAGAACTGCCCGAACGGTGCATCGCAGCTGAATCCGATGGATGATCCCAAGTTTGAGAAGTCCATTGCGCTGCTTCATAACTGGGTGATGCTGGAGGCGATCCGTGAAGATTACCCGAAGGAGCGCATTGTGATGGTGATCCTGCCGGGGGATGGCGGCGAACTTCTGACCGAGGCTGGCAGTCGAGATATCTTTGAGGATGTTTACGATGAGATGAAGGCTGACCTGGTGGCAGATGGGGAACTGTTTCTCCATTACCAAGGGGATCATAAGCTGCCGGGTAATATTCGTGTGGTGGGCTGCTGGGCCCACGCGCGGCGAAAATTTGACGAGGCGCTGCAAACACTGCCCAAAGAGGCGCAGAAGAATTCTCCTGCGGCCATGGGCGAGCGGTATTGCTCCCGGCTTTTCAAGCTGGGGCAGGCGTTGGCGGAGCTGACACCGGAGGAGCGGCATAAAAAGCGGCTGGAACAGGAGAAACCTGTTTTAGACGCGCTGTTGTCATGGGCAAATGAGATGCAGGCGAAAACAGCGCCGAAGTCGTAGGTGACGGACAGCGGCTCCCGCCGGGTGAACACGGCGGTGCCGGAGTAGCCGGCCTTGTCCGCGCTGTTCCAGAACATGTGGTAGCCCGGCAGGTCGAACTGCGCCTGCTCCGGGCGCATTTTCGTCTCCTGCAGGCAAATGATGTCCGCGTCCGCGAAGGCGCAGAAATCCAGAAATCCCTTGCCCAGACACGACCGCAGGCCGTTGACGTTCCATGAGATCAGACGCATATCAAGCGCTCCTTTGTCTGTTGTTTTGCCCAGCATACCATATTTTCGGACGGGACACAATGGCGGCGGGAAGAAAAACATTCCGGGAAAAAATCGGGAAATTTACGGTAGGGTACTTGCTTTCTTGAGAAAAGTATGGTACAGTACAGGCATCGGGACTACAAATAAGTGGTTATCTGACACGGAACAGAGGGGGGTTGGGGGATCCGCGTGCGGATCAGAGCCGCACAAACGGGGTCAACCGAATACCGGATGCGGCATCGCGCTGCGGACGTGATCAGGCACTGTGTCGTCGGACGGTTGTGTGTGGACGGATACCTGCCGTCCTACCGGACGGACACCGGTGCCTTTTGACGTGGTAGTGGTATGTGTGGAGACACCACACTTGCGTGTCGCATAGACATAAATCAAATATGGGCTGGACTCGCCGTATATACGGCGACGCGCGTTGTCACACCGTGACAACGCGCGCAGAGATTCGCACGGACTGTTGGAGAAGAATGGTAAAAATATAAACAGATGAAGGAGAGGGCAAGATGAGGAGAAGAGTACTGACAGCTTTGCTTGCGCTGTGCATGGCGGTATCACTGCTGCCGGTGCATGCGCTGGCGGTGGATGTCGCGGCCGGAAGTGGTCTTGACACACTGGGCATACGGCAGATCTCGGAGAAGAAATATGCCGTTACACCGGATGTCACCGAGTACGAGTGGATCCTGAACAATGCGTCACTGACCCAACAGATGATGGGGCATGTGATGGAGGTCAAGGTGGGTACCGGCTCTACGGCATCTCTGGCCTTGGGCTACAGTGACTATAACATTAAAACCATCCAGAGCGGCAGGAACTGGGCCATGCTGGAGACCACCAAGCAGGCGCAGAGCATGCAGACCCGCCGTGGTGAGAATGTTGTGGGCGCCATCAATGCCGGTGGCTACGACATGAGCAACGGCCGGCCCAGCGGCGCCTTCGTTATGAACGGAGTTGCCATCAACCGGGCTACCGCCACCACCTTCTGGGTGGATATGGATGGCAAGGCGCACATCACCGACGCTCAGACGTGCAACGCCGCCCTTGATGCCGGCAATGTCCGGGAGGCTGTTGCCGGCTTTGGCGATATTTTTGAAAACGGACACGCCCGCAGCGGACTGGACAACACCACCCGCGCGTCCCGCACGGCTATCGGTATCAAGGCGGACGGTACCGTGGTAATGCTGATGGTGGATGGCCGTCAGGCCCCCTATTCCGTGGGCATGACCATGGCGGAGGTAGCTGCCTCCATGGAGGCCTTGGGCTGTGTGGAGGCGGTCAACCTGGATGGCGGCGGCTCCTCTACCTTTGCCACCCAGCGCGAGGGTGAGCCGGAGAACGAGACCACCGCCGGCCTGACGCTGCGCTGCCGCCCCTCCGACGGCTATGAGCGCAAGGTGTCCAACACCATTATGGTGCTCTCCAATGCGCAGCCCACGGGTACATTCGACCACGCGGTGCTGACGCCCAATAACGAGGTCTATACGCCCGGCAGCACGGTACCGTTTGCGGCGGCGGGCGTGGATGCGGCCGGCGGCCGTGCGGATATTCCCGCGGGCGCTGTGTGGACGGTGCTCTCCGGCGGCGGCACTATCAATGAAAGCACCGGCCTTTACAGGGCGGGGGATACCTGCGGTGAGGTCACTGTCGGCTTGCAGGTCAACGGCGAGACCGTTGGCCAGACCGCCATTCAGATCCAGTGGCCGGACAAGCTGGACTTTACCAACAGCAGCGTTTCCATCGATTTCGGCGAGACCAGCGACCTGACCTTCAAACCCACCTGGCAGGGCCGCGAGGTCAGGTATAAGGATGGGGATTTTGCGTGGACACTGGACGAGAGCCAACCCATCAGCTATAAGTACAATACCAAGGTAGAGGAAAAGGCTTGGGAGGGGCGAGATGTCCCCAGCGTAGGTTTTCCAAAATGGAAATACTCTGACTCCAATGGCAATGTCTATATGTCGCTTACCGGTAGCATCGGTGTGCAACAGAAAATAGAGTGGGGTTCTACAGAGACAAGAACCTATTTAACTTATTTTACCGAGGCAAGCCGCACCATCAGTTATACTGATGGAACAATTGGGATCCACGAGGTTTTGACACATGATAAGGCTGAAAAGCTGGACATGAAAACCAATACATGGTCGGATTGCACCCCGGAAGAAAATGCAGACAGAGTGAATTTAACCCATGATTTCGCAGTTGGTAAATTCACGGGCAATCGCTTTACCGCAGACACGAACAACTCCCTGCGAGCAACGGCCAAGGTGACACTTGCCGGTAACTCGGCCTTGACCGGGCAGGTGGAGCTGGTGGTGGGTCTGGAGCCCCTGGTGCTTATGGACTTTGAACCTCGGGAGGGAGCCAACTGGAATACCTACATTACAAATGGAAAGAACGGTGGAGAGGGTGATAACCTCACATATGGTCAATTGACAGACGCCCATATCCGGGAGTACGGCCTTTGGATGCGAACAGCCACCAACTCCGGTGTTAAATTTGATGGCTCTGGTGTGGTAGGCGCAACGGTGGATGAACGCGTCCGCTTTGGCGAGCAGGCGTTTAAGCTGTGCTTTGACTTTTCACCCTGTGGTGAAACATCAGTTGCGGCAGCGGATGGTGGCTTCTCCTGCGACCTGTATGTCAATACTGTGCAGCCCACCAAGATCGGCATGTGGGTAAATGTGCCGGCGGACTTGAAGAATTGCCCCTATAATTTGAAGGCCATTTTAGCCGGCGGTGTAAGCGGCACAACGAAAGCACAAACCGATGGCGGCTACAACACGCTACAGCCCGACGGAACCTTCACATACGGCGGCTACGGTGTTGACGGCAAAATGGGTACGATCCCCAAGGGAACGACCATGTACACCCAGTATTACGGCAAGGGTAAGGACGCCGACGGAAACGAGGTCACTCTGAATACTCTGGGCGAAATGGCCGGCAAGGGTTGGCTCTGGGTGGAGGCAGATATCTCCGCCATGCAGATGCCCATTGATGTCTACCGCGCCTATACCTTCCGCGTCGTAAAGACGCAGTTGATGCACGAGCGCTTCAAGGGACATATTCTGGTGGATAATGTCCAGTTCATCTACGGCACCAATACCAACGATATCACCAACCCGGTGCTGGAGTCTGTCACGGAGACGGGCAGCGGCACGGTGCTGGCCGGGGATAGCTCCACTGTTCTCAGCAGCGGCACTCTCACGTTCTCCGCTGTGTATTCCGACAGCGAGCTGACCGACAAGTACGCCACCGGTATTGACCAGAGCGGCATCCGCGTGCTGCTGGACGGTGCGGATTACACCAATCAGCTGGAGATCAACGAGGGCTCGCTTTACCTCAAGGGCGTGGAGCTTCGCAACGGCACCCATACGCTTACCATCCGGCTTAAGGACTTCTACGGTAACGTGACCGAAGAGACGCGTACCTTCCGGGTAGAGGATGCCGAGGGTCGGAGATCGGCCATCGATGTGCTGCCCCAGCCGGAGGCGCCGGAGATCGGCAAGGAGTACGCGCTGTCCATCGTGAACAACACGGGAGAGTCTGTGACCTCGGCCGAGATCACAGTGGATTTCAGCACCATGGGCAACGCCGCGAAATATCTGGAAAAGGCGACTGTGGAGGGCTCCGACGAGTATGAACTGACACTTAGCAAGACAGAGAAGCAGGCGAAGATCACAATCAAGCGGGAGACGACACAGCCGTCACTGCTGGCTCGGCTCTTCGGAGCGGAAGCCGCAGCTGCATATGACTATGTGTCTGAGCTGGGATACCTCGTCATCAACATTCCCGCGGATGCTGCGGAGAGTGACACACTGAGATATACCGTCACGAAGGGCAGCTATACCATTGACAACGGTACGGAGAGCGGCAAGACCTATACCTTCTCCGGCACGGAGCAGGAGGTCGCGCTGACGGCGGGCTATCAGCTCAGCTGCGAACGGGCTATTGTCGGGATGTCCACGGAGCTGACTGTGACAGACGCAGACGGCAATGCCGTCTCCCGCGCGACCATTTATCAGGTGAACGGCGCGGACGCCCCTGAAAAAATGGGTAAGACGAATATGAAGGGGAAGCTGACCCATACCTTTGATACGCCGGGAGAGTATACCTTCTATGCGGAAAAGGCGGGCGCAGGCCGTTCCTGGAACCAGAGGGTGATCGTCTGCGAAAAGACAGTGGAAAATGGCGGCAAGCCCTTTGGTATTCTGACCAACGGAGTGACCGAACCCGGTACAAAGAGTATCACCTGGCTCACTCAGATCGATGGCTCCGCTGCTGTGGCGCGGGTGAGGTATTCCACCAACCCGGACCTCAGCGAAGCCGAGACAGTGGAGGGAAGCTCTGTGCTTCAGACCTTTGTGCAGAGCAAGCATGGCGACGCCCTGCGCAGCAATAAGGTGCGGCTCACCGGCCTGCAGCCCGGCACCACCTACTACTATCAGGTGGGTGACGGCAAGGTTTGGTCGGAAACTGAGAGCTTTACCATATCAAATGGCAAGGAGACAAACTTCTTCATTCTGGGCGATATTCAGTCCAGCGATACTTCTAATCTGGCCAGTTCTTTGGAGGCTCTGAAGGAGAGCGAAACCAGCTACGACTTTGCTGTTCAGACCGGCGACGCCATCGACAATGTGACCAACTACGACGGAAACTGGCGCCCCTTCCTGACCACGGTCAACAGCAAAACGCTGGGCGGTGTGGACATGATCCATGTCATGGGCAACCATGAGTACTACGGCGACGCGAACGGTGAGATCAGCGGTGCGCTCTACGACCTGCCCGAAAGCGCCCAGAATAGCTGGTACAAGATGGAGTATGGCAAGGTTTGCGTTGTGGTTGTCAACAACGGAACGAAGCTGGCCACGGCTCTTGCGGACATCGCCGAGACGCTGACGACTGACTGCATCTGGAGGGTGCTTGTGGCTCACGAGCCTATCTACGGTACCGAGTCCGTTTCCGCAACGCCGGAGATCCTCGCCTCCATCGAAAAGGCGGGCTTTGACTTCGTGTTCGGTGGGGATGATCACGCTTATGCACGGACTTATCCTATGATCGGAGGCATAGCGCAGGATGAAAATAGCCGCGGCGGTGTCGTGTACTATGTCTGCGGTGACCTCAGTGGCAAGAGCAATGAGTTCCATGACCGCGATGAGTATGTAAAAGCGATCCCGCACAACGATTATACCGGTATGTACCTGACGGTGGAGGCCACGGAGGAGACCTTCACGGTGAAGGCGGTCAAGTATGACGGCACGGAGCTGGATTCTTACACGGAGACGCGCACCGACTGCGAACTGGGCAAGCACAAGGTGGATGCCGCCAGCAAGTACGATATGTCCAAGGGGACGATTACCTGTATGGCCTGCGGCGAGGCATTGGAGCCCACGGGCGAGTATGCATTCAGCGGCCTGCTGTCTACCACGGACGGCAAGCAGGTGATCCTTGCAGAGGGCAGCGTCAAGAAGAACGAGTTCTCCTCGGTGGGAGAGGACAGATATCACTCCTGCGCGGATGGCTATGCCTATGTGACAACGCAGAACGACAGCCGTACCTGCGTGACCGGCGGTTATATCACGTATACCTGCCCGGGCTGCGACACAACGGACAGGTCAGCTTTCCAGATGCCTGTTGGTCATGTCTGGGATGACGACTATGTCTGCACGGTCTGCAAAACGAAGGGCATTGACATCGCCGGGGAAGAGGTAGTGTTCAAGTTCGGCAGCTCCGACGATCCGCGCGAACTTAAACCAGTGCCCGAATACTATTATCTCGAGGGAGGCGTTCGCCCCGGCAGCTTTGCCAAGTACGGGGACTATGTGCTGACACAGAGCAACGATGCCAACCTCATCAATAACCGGATCCCGGATCTCTATGTGGAATGGCCTGACAGCAAGGCCGTCGGTGAGGCGAAAATCGAGTGCACAGGCCGCGGTGACTATTACGGCACCAAGACCCTGATCTACAAGATCATCCCCAACGATGTAAAGAATCTCAAATGCGAGACTTCCACAGAAACAACGCTGACACTAAGTTGGTCTGCGGCCTTGGGCGCGGGGTACTACGAGGTATTTCGGTGCAACGAGAACAACAGCAGCAGACGGTCCGTGGGAACCACTGAAAAGACGACCCTTACAGTAACCGGCCTGACTGCGGATATGGGCTACTACTTTGTGGCGGCTGGCCGCACGAAAGTTCCTACGGAAAACAACAAGGTCTACAATAGTGCTAAGTGGTCGAATGTTCTCTATGCGCGGACGGATCCCGCACCGGCGGATGTCACCTCTGTGGCGGCTACCGTGGACGGTCATCAGATCACCCTTACAGAGAAGGGTGACGCCAAGTATCTCTTCCTGCCGGCTTCCGCGGACATGACGCAGCTGTCTCTGACCTTTGCTACGGAGCCCGCGAGCCATAAGGTCATGCTTTCCGGAAACAAGGGAATGACTTATTTGAGCGACGCTGTGGATGTTACCGCAGTGGCAGCCGTGGGCGCGGACGGCTATCGGGAGATCACCGCTTCCGTGGGTAAGGGCAAACAGCCCCTGACCTTCCGTGTGATGCAGGCCTCCGAACTCCCTGCACTGTATCTGACCAGCAAGGACGCCGCGAATAAGGGCATCTCCTATGTCGATGCGGACAAGAGCCATGTGGTGAAGGATGCACAGATGGAGCTGGTCGCTGCAAATGGCACCAGCATCTACAATGGCGGCCTGACGCAGCTGAAGGCGCGGGGCAACTCCACCTTTACCTATGCGCCCAAGAAGTCCTATCAGATCAAGCTGGCAGAGCCCTGCGATCTGTTGGGGAAGCAGGAGCAGGTCAAGACGTGGGTGCTGCTGGCCAGCTACTTCGATGCCACACAGATGCACGATAAGCTCATCAAGGATCTGGCGGCTGAGCTGGGGCTTGCGTATACCGCAAGCTGCGATTGGGTCAACCTCTACTATGATGGGGAGTACCGCGGCGTCTATCTCCTCAGCGAGAAGAACTCCGTGGGAGAGACTTCTGTGGCCATCACGGATATGGAGCAGGCGTATGAACGGCTCAATGAAGGCTACGGTACCGATATGACCACCGCTCTGGCGGAGAATAGCTACGGTCAGCAGTACCAGTACACCAAGGATCTGACGGAGCCTAAGAACATCACGGGCGGCTATCTCATCGAGCTGAATCACGACATGTGGGATGAGGCCAGTGGCTTCAAGACCCGCCAGGGCGTTGCCTTCAATGTCAAGAGCCCCGAGTGGTGCGGCGATTCTGCCATGAAGTACATCAGTGAGTACTATCAGGCTTTTGAGGACGCTGTTTACGCCACGGATGATACCGGCGCGTACACGGGCTATAATGCCTCTACCGGGAAGTATTTCTATGACTATGTGGACATGGATTCTCTGGTCAAGGTGTTCCTGCTGCAGGAGCTGGCGCTGAATTGTGACGGATTTATTTCCTCGGTCTACTTCTACAAGGATGCAGACGGCAAGATGTTTGCCGGGCCCATCTGGGATCAGGATATGACCTTCGGTACCGGCTGGAACAAGACCAACGGTGCGGAGATCGTGGACTACCACTATCTGGCCAAGGCTCTGATCCGGATCCCGGACTTTGAAGCTGCGGTCAAGGAGTACTACACCAATACCTTTGCCTCGGAGGTTCGTGACCTGCTGGGCAGCAATGGAACCATCGCACGGCAGTACGCGCTCCTGAAGGACAATGCGGCTATGAACTACACCATCTGGGATTATATCCGCATCGGCAACCCGGAGATGGAAGGCCACATTTGGCAGGGCGTGAGCTATCAGGGCGTTGTGGATGAGATGACAACCTGGATCGAAAACCGCTTGGCCAACATGGACAGCCGCTTTAATCTACAGAGCATCGTGGCTGGCGATGTTAACGGCGATGGCGATGTTGATATTTTCGATGTCTACGCACTGAGTCGCTACCTTGCGGGGTATGATGTAGAAGGTATCATTCCTGTTAATGGCGATATTAATGGCGATGGCGATGTTGATATTTTCGATGCCTGGGCTCTCCAGCGGCGGTTGGCCGGCTACGGCGACTGAGATTCCTTTTTCTGTCGAAGGATGCCGGATAGGGCATCCTTCGACAGAAGTAGCAACCCTACGTGTATCATGTGATACAACACATTTTTATAAAGAAAGGAACGAAAAAACGTGAAGAATGTAAAACAATGGTTATCGGTGATTCTTTCCATAGTGGTGGTGTTCACAATGGCGCTCACCCCTGCTATGGCAGCTGGCACTGATAACGGCAGTGCGGCTACGATCACCGTTGAGACTGTACAAAAAGAAGTTAAGGCGGGCGACGAAGTTACACTGAATGTTTCCATTGCGAATAATCCGGGGTTTGTAGCGTATGACTTTCTCATCGACTATGATAAAGCTGACCTCGAACTGAAGGAAGTCGCAAACGGAAGCTTTAAAGGCAACCTTGTCGGCAATGAAAAAACGGCTAAAGTGAATTTCTTTGCTGAGCCTAACGCAGGGGAGCATACGAACGATGGTGTTCTGTTTACCTTGACATTCAATGTAAAAGCAGATTGCGCAGATGGTGCGCAGGTAACGCTTGAGACGACCACCTTTAAGAATGCGAATAATGTTAAGCTCAACCCGACCATTGTGGCTGGCGGCATCAATGTGACCACCGGCGGCAGCACCACCGGCGGCGGCACCACTGGCGGCGGCTCCAGCTCCGGCTCCGGCAGCTCCTACACCTCCGGGATGTCCTTCACCACCGACCTGCCCGCCGACAGCATCACCAGGGTGACTGTTAACGGCAAGAAGCTGGACAGCAAGTACTACACCGTCAGCAGCAATGGCAGCGGCAGCATCGTGACGCTGACCGATGCGTATCTGGCCACCCTGAAAGCCGGTACGTATACAATTAAGATCGAGAGTGCCACCCATGTGAGCACGGGCACGTTCACCATCAAGGCGGATGGAACCCCCAAGACGGCGGACGCCGGTATCGCGCTGTATGCGGTGATGGCCGTCAGCTCCCTGATGGGTACCGCTGTGGTCAGCAAGAAGTGCCGCAAGGCATAAGGCAATAACGCGCAATACCAAACCTTGAGTAGAGGGACGGTTCGAGTCAGTCCCGGACCGCCCCCTCTTTGACCATTTATGGACTCTGCCGGATTTCCGCCCTCCGGGGCGCTAAACGGCGAAGCGACATAACCGTCAAAGATAAGAGCGACTGGACACACAAAAGA
>OCHK01001578.1_pt1 | contig 17228 bp, 14 predicted proteins | sample 1538551 | NCBI WGS metagenome assembly OCHK01 (sample SAMN04571707, study PRJEB22368) | human gut metagenome | biome: human gut; material: stool | host: Homo sapiens | place: Luxembourg | collected 2012-08-31
GGTGTTAAAACAATCCTTAGTGTACGGGTTCAAGACGCCACTTATTTGTGCTTGAGAAGGCGGTTCCAGCACTGATTGACATACTGTTTTGAGTTTTGGATGCAATCTACGACTCCTCCTACCGTGCGTTGTAGTGTGCATCCTCCTCAATATAATTCTACAAGAAAGGCGGCCGTTTGTCTGCATACTTTCATTCCTATTTGTGCGGACGCAAAGCGGCCGAATGGCTGATTGACATGCAAATCATCTCCCGGGGGCTTCTTCCAGTGCTTTACGATTTCAGCTTATCATCATTGTAATCATTCTTGTCATTTCCTAATCACAATGTGAAAAGGAAATACTTGGGATGCCGCTTTTTGCCGCGTCAATTTCAATGCGGAAGCTTCCCGGGTTGGACATGGTGATTGGTAGGCTTTTCCGGAATTGTCAGCTTTAGCCTTCCCTCATCCAGCAATGGCCTCAAATACCGTGCCGCAAAGCTTTTCACGTCCATATATCCGCAGTACTCTGCTGTTTTTTTTTCTCCTGGGTACATTGCAAAAGGCAAGTACAGTTTCTTTCACCTTGTCTTGTGGGGCAGTTTCATTTTCACAAGTTCCCCCGGCGCTCCATATATTTCATGCGGTGAAACAGATCCGCAATAACCGGATTTCTCCAGGCGAATAAATCTTCAGCTGATTGCGGAACCTTTTTCTATTTTACGATTTCAGTCTATAGATTCGATTTCGATTTCCGCCTTCCGTCGATACCGCTCCGTCCTCTACCATTTCACCAAGAAGCTGTCTGGCCCTTGCACTCTTTACACCAAGCATTGCGGAAATATCTGCACACTTTGCAAAAGCATGGTCTGTCAGATATTCCAATATTGCTGCCTTTTGACTAGCTGTTTTCACATTTTTGATTTTATCGCTGTCATTTATCGCTGCTTTTTTATCGCCATTTTGATTTTTTGTCAGCGATAACGATAATACGGTTCGAGCCGGCTCCGCGGATTCCGCAATGACGGGTTCTTCCCACCCCTGCTCTCGCCAAACCCGGAAAATATTGGGGATGCCGCTTCCGGCCCGTTCACCAATATCGATCAGGTTAAACATTTTCAGCATGGTTCCGTTTCTGGGATCAGACACGCCGCCGCTTTTCGCCGCGTCAATTTCAATACGGAAGCTGCCCGGATTGGACATGGTAATTTGATTCTTTCGCTTGATAATCACAAGTCCCTGCCGTCCATAATAATCCGCATTGACCAGGCAATTCGCCAGTGCCTCCCGGAGTGCCTGATGAACAGCCGTATCGTCCACCCGAACGCCGCCCTCCATTTTGAACGGCACCTTGATGTCTTGCGTCAGTTTGTTATACACCCGGAAATAGAAATCGTACACATTGCCGCTCCAATCTCCGGAAGAGGAAATAATTCGGTCTGTCCACCGGGCATCGGAATCGTATTGTTCCTGATAATCCAGGAAATACGTATTAAACTCCCGCACAATGTCGTACTCGTTCCCGAACATCAGAAGCCCCGCAGAGGTCGGGTGCTTTTTCCCGTCAGGGCCAATCCCAATAGCACCCAATTTCAGCAGGAAATCCTCATCTTCCAAGGCTTCCCAGACGTGCCCCGGACGGGACAGGCGCATTCTTTGCCGATAGCTTCGGATGCTTTCACTGTTGAAAACGGTCATATCCATTTCGTTCAGCACCAGCATATCCTGAGTCTTCACGGAAGCATCCCGCACCATAGCCTGGTATTCTTCCTTGGTGCAGCGGTAATCTCCCTCGCCGTTCCGGCGATAGGTGCATAGAGGGTTTCCATCTACATAAACCGGCCGGTAAGAGCGCTCTGCCCGCGGCACGTTGATGACAACAATATGATTCCCTTCAATCTCTTGCACAAAAACATCCTTCGGGGACAGCACATTCACACTCGTCTTATTCGGGTTATTGGCAATGTTCCAGAACTCTTTTATGAGCTTGTCCGGGTCAGGCAAGTCGATTGCATGAAAGGATTTGTCAGGCATTTCTTCCACACCCAGCAAAATGATTCCACCGTAGGTATTTGCAAACGCAGAGTAAGTCTCCCAAATGCTCTTTGGCAGACCGCCCAGCGCTTTCTTCGCCTCAATACGGTTGTTCTCCCGGTACTGCTCTAATTTGGAAAAGTCAATCATAGTTCTCCCCCTTTGGTCTTCCACAGGAATCTGCGCTCTGTCCAGAATCGTTTTTCTAATTAACCATATCATACCATATAGCGGCATCCGTATGCAATGGATTTTTCAAATATAGCAAATTCGGTCAGCGTCGAAACGATTTTGTTTTGGGCCGACAGAGAAGCATTTTTCAAATGCGCAGCCAGAACAAAGTTCTGATCTTGGGGATTGGATATTTTGCCCCAACAAGCAAATTGCGTCCGGGTACACGTAAGACACTGCTTGCCGGTAGGAATGCCCGGCAGATAATAAGTGCTCCATTGGGCTTCATAAGTAAAACATGGCATTCGCATCCAGCGCTTTTTTTCGCTCCTTCCAGTCCGGCATCAGCATAGAAAGAAAGTCGTAGAAGTTTTTGGAGTGATTTGGATGAATAAAATGACAAAACTCATGCATTACGACATATTCAATACAGTTTCGGGGGGCTTCCAAGAGCCGTTTGTTCAGCGTAATGATCCCTTCCTTCGGCAAGCAAGACCCCCATCGTGTATCCATGCTTCGAATCCGCAGGGTAGGTGCTATGACTCCGTATTTTTGGAATACCGGGTAAATTGCGTCAACAATTTCTCTAAAAACGATTTTGCATTCCCGGTCAAAAAATCTCATAACCATCCGCTCTTTTTTGGAAAAATCCTGCGGATATTTGACCTCAAGGAATAAGTAGACCCCATCCGAATACACCTGGTTCTTACTTGCCTGCAGCACTTTCAGGCGCAGGGCTCTGCCCTGAAGATAAAAGGTCTCACCGCTGACATATTGCTTTGGCTGTAGTTTATACTGTTCCTGCAACGCAAATTTCTTTTGCGCGTTTAGAATAAACGCCGCTTTGCTTACCAGAAACGCATCTATCTTTTCCGCCGGAACCGCCACATTGGCAGATACATATACGCTTCCGTTTTTTCGCACATGAAGGTTGATATTTTTGACATTTTTTCGTTCCAATGAATATCTCAGCGTTTTTTCACCTATCTGGATTGCCCTGAAGGTAATATCTTCCGGCATGATTAAAACCTCCGCAGGGCAACGGTTTTCACATTCTCAATGACCTTATCGATCAAATCAAATGACAATACCAGTCCCCGGCTCTTTTCATACGCATAGAACAGATCGTCAATATCCTGGGAAATCCGATTGTGGATTGTCTGGTTATTGGTCCAGTCTACGCAGCTGTGCTTCGCAATAATCGCCGTAATTTCTTCAGCAATCTCTGCCGCAAAATCAGGGGTCATTCCCTCGACTTGCGCATCATCGAACAACGCCGTTATTACACCATAAAAAGCCTGCGCGTGAACATTGTGCTTGATCCGTTCCGGATAGCTGACAGAGCTCTTTCCGGAACGGTAATCTTCCAGAATGCTCCGCATCTTTGCCAAATACTCCGCCTCGCTGATAACCTTTTCCTTGTATTGATCCAGTGCATCCTTAATCCGCTTGGAGAAGCTATCATAATATGCAGGATTCTCCTCGTACTTTGCGCTGATGCTTTTCGACAGCCTACTGGTGATTGCATCCGCCTTCGCATGCAAAGAGCCCAATTCTTCCAATTCCTGTTCAAAATCATCCTTATTCAGAATGTCAACCGGACTGGTAATCTGCTTCAGACCGGCAACAGACAAATGCGTGTCCAAAAGGTTCTGCATCAGAGGCTCGTACTCACTGTTGTCGATGGCATCACAATAGCGAATTTTTACACTGCGCCGCACCTTGGAGAAAAACACAAAACAATCCTGGTATTTTTTGCGTTCTTCTCCGGGAAGCGCGGCATAGACCTGTTCTGAATTCAGCGCAAGGTTCAGCGCTCTGCCAAAAGCACACAGGAGGTTATAGAACTGTTCGCGCCTCTTTTCGTCTGCCAGAGCAACTTCCACTGCTTCTGTATCGTCCAGATCCTTAATATCTGTAAATATGTCTATGAGATTGGTATAGGCCGTTCTCAACTGTCCCAGCGCTTCCAGAACATCGATGACAACGCCCCTCAGGTCTCCACTCTCAAAGTTTTCCAGTCCGGCACCGCTGTACATATCCATAGCGGCATCCAATTTCTGAATCAAGCCGCGATAGTCCACAATCAGACCGTACTCTTTTCCATCGTGAAGCCGATTGGTTCTGGCAATCGCCTGCAGCAGGCTATGCTCTTTGAGTTCCTTATCGATGTACAGCACCTGACAAATAGGCGCGTCAAACCCGGTCAACAGCTTACTGCACACAATGAGAATATCAATCTCACCGTCGCAAAATTTGTTCTTCATGGCTTCTTCGTAAGTGTCAGCATCGCCATACTGTTTCATCATCTTTTCCCAGTATTCGATAACCTCATGATCGGTGCCTTCATCGATGTCATCCACACTTTCCCGCATATCCGGGGGAGAAATGGCAACCGCACAATTCAGGTCACCAAACTGCTCAAAGCATTTCAGATAGCGAATGGCATCCCGCTTATAGTTGGTAGCCAGCATGGCCTTGAAGCCTGTATCCTTGAAGCCAAGGATAAAATGATTGTTGATATCCAGCGCAATACGTTTGATTCTGGCATCTGTGGAAGTTAGCCTGCGGATACTGCTCCATTTCCGGCGCAAATCCTCCTTCTGAGGATCTGTCAGACGTTTTGTGGCCTGCCGGAACCACATATCGATATTTTCTTCATCTACCTTCTGTTCTACAAATCGTCCTTCATAAATCAGGGGAACAATCGCGCCATCTTCCACGCCGTCCTGAATAGTATATTTGTGGATGAGCTTGCCGAATTTGGTCAGAGTGTTCTTTTCCCGCTTCATAAGCGGTGTCCCCGTGAAGCCGATATAGCAGGCATTGGGGAATACGGTACGCATTTTGGCAGCCATGGAGCCGTAGTTGGAGCGATGGCTTTCGTCAATGAGAACGAATACGTCCCTGGAAGTATTTCTCGCCGCCAGACGTTCTGCCGTGTTGAATTTATTGATGATGGTGGTGACCACATCCGCTTTTCCGCTCGTCACCAGTTCCACCAGATGCCGCCCGCTGGTTGCCCGGGCAGGATTCAGCCGGGTGTGGGAAAAGGTTGCCGCAATCTGACCATCCAGCTCTTTTCGGTCGGTCACAATGACCACCCGGGGATTGCAATCAGCAAGCACCATCAGAATGTACTTGGCCAGCATCACCATGGTCAGGCTCTTGCCGCTGCCCTGGGTATGCCATATCACGCCACCCTGGCGATTCCCACGGCTATCCTGCTGCGCAACGGTTTTCATGATCTCCCGAATGGCAAAATACTGCTGATAGCGGCAGATTTTCTTCACGTTGGCATCGAACAGGACAAAGTAGCGGGTCAGCTCCGTCAAGCGCTCCTGGCGAAACAGGGAGATGATATTCCGGTCTTGTTCCGTAGGGACTCTGTCTGCTACAAACTGTGCCAATCCGGAATCCAGGAATGCTGTGTCCTGCTCTTTCCATACGCTCCAGAACTTTTTGGGAGTACCTGCCGTAGCGTATTTTACGGCATTTTTGTTGGTTGCCATAACGATTTGGGCATACTTGAACAGCTGAGGAATATAGTCCGCTTGCTGGTTGCGGATCATCTGCTCCACGGCCTGCTCCACGGGAATATGGGGTGCTTTGCACTCAATGACCGCAAAAGGGATGCCGTTGATAAACAGCACAATATCCGGGCGGGCATTGTGCTGTTTGTCCAGGCTGTCCACCGCGAATTCTTCTGTCACGTGGAACAGGTTGTTCTCCAGGTGTTCCCAGTCAATGTATTTCAGGTTAAAGCTGAGGGACTTTCCGCCGCCCACAGTTTCCGGATAGCTTTTGCCCAGCAGCAGGGCATCGTAGATCTTCTCGCTGGTGCGCACTAGCCCATCGGTCAATGGCTCGTCCAGCTCCTCCATGGCCCGCTCAATATTGGCGGCAGAGAATTCGTTTTCCGCGCCGGCATAGCTGTAACGGTTCAGCTTGCGCAGCTGGCCCCGGAGGATGTCTTTCAGCAGCACATGGTATCTGCTGCCCCGCTGCTTTTCGCAGTCCTTGGGGGAAATATAGGTATAGCCAATAGATTGTAGAAGTTCAATAGCCGGTTTTTGGCTGGCGCTGACTTCGAGATATAAATCCTTGTTCACAGCCACCTCCTTTCCTCCTTACTTCTTCGTGTTGTCAAAAAATGCCGCACCCAAAATAGCTTCGCCCATTTTTCGCTCCGTCATTTTTTGACGAAATGTAAACTCCTTTCCTGCCATGTCCCATATCCGGATCGTGACTCTAGGAACAAACACCTTTTTATTGAGGCCGGGATGCTTTACACCCGTAATTCTCAATTCATTCTCGTCTAGTCTTATCTTTTTTGAACTATTAGGGTCTATTATATATTTCCCGTACGAATCAGATTTGAAATCCTCTAAGGCATCGCTCTTAAAGAATTCGCGACCTTGATATGATAGTTGAATCGTCCTGATTGCAATCGGGACCCTTCCAATATTAAAAAGAAGTAAAGCAGGCTCATAATATTCAATCGCGTCCCAAATTAGCATAGCTTCTATACGTTTTATATGTTCGCGGCGCGCAAGCCACAGGGCGGTAACGCTTGCTAAAATTGAGCCAATTGCAGATAACGCATTCCAAAATTCGTTGCAGGAGAGAAATGCTACTATCCTTGTCACGTTTTATCCTCCTAGATAAGTATATGGAAAAACAATCCTCTACGGAAATCTGTTACCTCATAGTTGCTAAATTTTAACCTATCCCAAACAGTACAGTCAGGCACCAACAGACTTTTTCTAAAGTACATGACAATTAGGTGGATATTCGAAAATTACACTCTTACAATACCCGTCAGCAGAAGCTGCATCAGTGCTTTCTTCTTTTCCTTTTCTTCTTCCAACTTACGCTGATGAAGGGTGATAAGGCGGTCGAGGTTGGCGAAATACTCACCAATCTTTTCTTGTTCAGAAACATCAGGAATAAGCATATCGGCATTTTTGATATTGTCAGAGTTCAGCGACTCAAAGGTCGAACCGCAAGACAATGCTTTCCAATATCCGTCGCTGTCCATTTTTACAAGAAGTTGATAAATGAACTCGTTGCCTTTAATAGCCGCAACACCACGCCCGATTACCGCATTATAAGCGGTTTTTCCCATTGCTCCTGCGGGTGCTCTTACACTCATTATCAAGTCGCCTACATCGGCTTTCTTTGTCATTTGTGAAGTCCAAACTCTTGGAAATACCCAACCATTCTGCAAATCCGCATTGCCTTGAACAAGAATATAATCACTCGGTACATCTGAATAGGTGCTACCATCTGGTGATTGTCCCATCGTTATTTGAACAGTATCTCCCAGCTTACGCTGTTCCCAAGGGTCAGTAAATCCCTTGAAGCGAATTTCTGGCACAGCCTTGCCTTTCTTTGGAAACATTTTTTCAAGGAAAAATCGCTTTACCTTTATGATTTCTTCGATTTTTTGTTGCTCTAGTTCAATAACCTTGCCCTGCGTGGTAAGGATTTCGGCAATTTTCTTCTGCTCTCTGGCTGGTGGAAGAACGCACGGAATCGGTGCAAACGACTCCCAATACAATCGCAGACGGAAATCGGTCACACCGTAGGACTGCCGATGGATGGTGTGCACCATGCGATTTGTTTTCATGTAATAATCCATAAACAGCGGGTCAACCATATCATTCGGCTTGGCAACAACATATGCAGGACTGACCATTCCCTCCGTCCGCACAGATCCAATTGCCCCTTGCCATGCACGCATCATATTGAATACCAGGTCACCCACCACAGCTCTTTTGTACTGAGACTTATCCTCAATGCGTTTAAATCTTTTGGGAAGATCCTTTTCGCCTACTTCTCCGTCCGACACGCCGGAATGAATGGATACCATCAGGAGCGGCAAACCTTCTTTTCCTGGCTCTTTTCTTTCGGTATAAATATCGCCCAGTACATTTTCCACCCAGTCTTCCGGACATATGCCGACCTTCGTCCGCTTATACCCCTCCGGCACGATTCCGTGCCGGAGTTGGTCTATTCTTTCTTTTACTTCTGACGTCATGCTGTTACCTCAGCAGTTTGCTTCTTATCAACCATCTCTTGTTCCTGCATTAGATGTGCTGGCGGATTCAGCCGTTGCCATTCTAATTCAACAACTTCTTTAATTCTGTCAACCGGATGTACAATCGTCAATCCGCTATTTTCAGTCTGAATCATGCGAGCTTCTCCTGTTTGCTGGCTAATTAGTGTATCCCGGTATGGCAAATACGCACTCAAAATTCCAATTAGGTTTGCATTGCTATTTACAGGCGTTCCAGTAATAGCAATATGTTCCGGGCGGCTGACTATCGGCCCTCCAGAATTTCCCGGGAATGTTTGTGCATCCACAAGGAACAGAGGAGTTCCTTGCTTCAGAATAAATGCATCCATAATTCGAGAAATACAACCCAGTCTGCATATAGGAGTCTTGATATCTTCTACCAGATTCATAGGAAATCCTAAAGCATACACAAGACTGCCCTCTTCAACGCCCGTCTCTTTCATCTGCTCCAAAGTTAGTGCATGGTCTTCAAGATCAAATGCACCCCATATGGATTTATCGTTTAATAACGTCTCTGGCCTAATTTGAAATGTCAAGATATCGGAGCCTTCATTTGGATGTGACGAATACATTGGATTTCCCTTATCATCAAACAGATTAATTGGATAGTCTTTGACAAAAGATTCCCCAAACGAGTTAAACCTCACGTAGATTTTAGATTGGCCCTGAATTACATGTTTATTGGTCACAATATAGTATGTAGAAACCGTAGGGAGATTCAGATCTTTTCTAGCAACAATAAATCCCGTTCCAATCCAGTGCTTTTTATTCTCTGACGTGTCTACCCCCAACGCAACTACAGCATTCATAAAACTCCCAGGAATAATAGCCATAATACATTTTCTCCCTTCTCTTATTTGTAGATGGCAATAACCTCAACTTTCAACACTGGTCCCTCGATAGAAATCTTATCAAGTCCAACAGATTTTCCCTCTGCAGTCATTTGACGGCGCATAGTTCTGGGCAATCGAATAAAGTCTTTCAGCGGATCAAAGATTTCAACATTATCCTTTCTGATCATACCCACCGCTTTGCAAAGTATGTACACATCCTGATCAGCATAATCCTCAAGGTTAGCATATTCTTCATTAAGATATTTTGCATTGAGTTTTCCAGCAACTGAAATATCATCGAACTCAACCACAAACGGAATATCAGCAGATGCATTGCCCAGAATACTTTCCAGTGCTTCCTGCTCAGCATTAGATGCCGTTGTCACCTGCCCTATTAGCATGGGCATAAAGCAATCAACTAAATTAACTGTGTCAAATGCCTCTGGTATTTCAAAGCTGCTGCAAAGCCGAATCAACTTCATTGCTGGGACTGATGCTAGATCATAGTCATCATTCAGCACACAATCAAAGAAGTCCTCTCCTTCAAATCTGCTAAGGTTAGTTTCAAAATGGTCATAGTCGATGTTGACATCGTTTATGAATTCAAGGTTTACGCTCATCTCAGTCGCTGCGTTTACCGCAATTGCTTTGATGGTTGTCGCAATGCCTGCGGTATGTTTCTGTGTTATTGTCTTGGGCTTTTCCGATTTCCCACCATCAATCTGGCACTTATATGTATATAACTTATCGGTATCCAAGTAAACAAAACTTCTAAACATATTTCCTCCATCAATTTCTTAGTCGCCAGCATTCCTATTTTCCGCTCCATCCAGCCACCGGCAAACTCGTTTTGCCAGCTCCTTCTCGCCTTCCCGCAGAAGAACATACGCAGGAATATGTTGGCTCACATATTGGAGCTGTATCCGGATCTCCAGATCCGTAATTTGTTCCAGTGGTACGCCATTTACCACGCGCACCCCATCGCCCCAGATACCGAAGGCATCGATCTGGCTTCCGTATTCCCGAATCATGTCCTGCAGGCAGGCCATGGCCTGTCCCCGTTCAAAATTGCGCAAGGCATTTTCACAGCGGGTGATATTGCCGCAGTCTTCCGCAAACTTCACTGCGGTCTTTACCTGCTCCAGGGCTTTCTCATATTCGCTTTGATACATTCTTCCACCTCCGTTTTTATCATTGAGAACTGATTGGAATTCCCAAGCAGTTCCTCATCTATGGTTTTATTTCCCCTTGAGTTTCTTGCGTTCGACCTCACGCTCAATCTGCTTTACGCTTTTCTCAGGTGTTGGCAAATCTTCCGGCATAGTACCGCCCAGTTCCTGGATGGTCTGGCGAACCTTGCGCCCCACATCATAGTGGGCCTGATTGGCGGCAGCTTTTCCCTGAATATTCTCCCGGCGCAGCTTTTCTTCGGTCTGGGTTGCGCGGAAGAGATTTGCTGCCAATTCTGTACTTCCCATATGATCCAGAATTTTCTCGCTCTTTTTCAAGCCTTTTCGGGCATGAATTTCCTTGACTCCCAGGCCGCCGTACAATCCCTGATATCCTTTGTTCTGAAAAATAGCATAGTCTTTCTGTTCAATCACACCGGCATCGTGCGCTACATCCGCCAGAGCGATATTGTGCCGCTTCATCTCATTTCGGATAGCCAGTCGCTTCTGATCCTCGGATAGCTCTTCATAGTTTTCAATCAATTCCTGCTGCCGGGTTTTGACTGCAAAGTAAGTCTGGCCTATAGCGATGATCTCTTTCCGAGGATCACCGTTCATAACAATTAAGTAACAGGCATAGCGTGACAACGCAAAATCTTCAATCTCCCGAACACCGCCATTAGGCATAGGAGATGTTTTGACGGCATCGGCAAATTGTTCATCCACCTCATAACCGCTATTTTTACATGCAAGCTTTGCCCGCTCAATGGCATCCGAAAAGCGACGCCATGAATTGTATCCCAATATTGTCTGCAGCTCACGTGCAAGCCAATATTCCTGCCCATATTCATTGATATGCTTAATATCTTCAAATGTCTGGTCGCTGTATCTCATCAAATCCTGACTCATAAGCCCAACTCCTCCAAATACTTCGCCATCTGCGCCTGCACCTGTGCCAGCTCTGCCTCAATATTGGCAATGTTCTGCTTCACCTCGTCGATATCCACTGGCTCTTCCTCCTCAAAGGTGTCCACATACCGGGGGATATTCAGGTTGTAGTCATTGTCCGCAATCTCTTTGCGGGATGCCCGGTGGCTGTATTTCTCCACGTTTTCCCTGGCTTCGTAGGTATCCACGATTTTCTTAATATCGCAGGGTCGAAGAATGTTCTGATTTTTCCCCTTTTCAAAGTTACCTTCTCCGGATGCATCAATGAACAGGACATCATCCCGGGTGCGTCCGGTGCGAAACACCAGAATACAGGCGGGAATGCCCGTACCATAAAACAGATTCGCAGGCAGGCCGATCACCGCATCCAGCAGGTTGCTATCTACCAAAGCTCTTCGAATTTTTCCTTCACTGGCCCCGCGGAACAGGACTCCATGGGGCAGCACCACTGCCATTCTGCCATTGTTGCCGTCCAGACTTTTCAGCATGTGCAGCACAAAGGCATAGTCGCCCTTGGAACTGGGGGGAACACCAATGTCAAAGCGCTTATAGGCATCCATGGACGCAGTCATCTTCTCCTGCTTTTTGCCCTTGGCATCCAAGCCGGCGTTTGCAAGGAAGCCACTGTCCCATTTATCCAAGCTGAATGGAGGATTTGCCACCACTACCTGGAAACGCATCAGCTGATCGTTCTTTAGATTCTGGGGATTGGACAACGTGTCGCCCTGCCAAATCCGGGCATCGTCAACACCATGCAGGAACATATTCATAGTGCATAGCGCCCAGGTCTGTGCATTCAGTTCCTGACCATAAATCGCTACCTTGCCGCTGGGCACCTTCTTGTACGCCTTCAGCAGCAGGCCGCCGCTGCCGCAGGTGGGGTCATAAATTCGGTCATTCTCCTGAGGCTTCACCAGGGAGGCAACCAGTTCCGATACCTGACTGGGCGTGAAAAACTCACCGCCCTTCTTACCGGCATCAGAGGCAAAGTTGGCAATCATATACTCATAGGCATCGCCGATGATATCTGCAGATCCCAACTGGCTGGGACGGAGATCCAAGTCATGAAAATCTTCCAGCAAATTGCTGAGGGTCGCTTTTTTCTCCTTCATGTCCCCGAAATCCACCTGGGAATTGAAGTCAATGGCGCGGAAAACATTGCACAGCTTTCCGCTGTTATGTTCTTCAATGTGAGAAAGGGCTACGTTGATCTTCTGTCCGATTTCGTTGCTGTTGCGTTCGCTGTAAAGGAAATCAAAGGTGGACTCTTTATCGATTGAGAACCGCTCCCGGCTCATGGCGCGTTCCACACGTCGTTCATCACCACCATACTGAGCCATGTAGTTTTCGCGTTTTTCTTTGGTAACATCGCTCAGATATTTCACAAAAAGCATGGACAGGATGTAGTCCTTATAGCGAGAGCTGTCAATCTTTCCCCGGAAGCTGTCACAGGCCTTCCAGAGGACTCTTTCAATATCCGCACGAGTTGTCATTTCAGTTACCTCTCTTCATTTCAGTAAATAGCTGGTTAATCATTAAATCGTAGTACTTTTCTTTTTCGGCTGCCAGCTCCGCCAAAAGTCGTGTTTCCCGATGAGCAAGCTCATTTAATCCTGCCAAAACCCTTTGGTGGGAAAGCGGAAACACGTCCATCTCATAATCTGCAAAATAGCGAGGTTTCACCGACCCCAATATAGTGCTCACCGCACTCTCGGAAATTTGCCTCTTGACCGACTGCGAGTTGATTAACCAGAATAGATATTCCGGGAGCAGCAAGTTTTTGTTTGCCCGAACCACAACAAAACTGGACGGGATTACATAGCCTTCCAGCCCCTCTGTAATCAACACAGCTGTATACGGGGCGGTCAAACGAATGACAACATCTCCGGTATGCGTCAGGTATTCCGGATTCAGTGGTTCGACAGCATCAAATGTTTCACAAAAGGACGTGTCGATGCATCCGCTGGGATGAATGCTTTTTAGATTTAGCAAAGGGTAGCGGTATTCTGTTTTTTCTCGGGCTTGTTTTCTTCCAAGAACCAACCCGCTCCGAACCAGGGCCATATTTCCTAACTTCATTCTCAATTCTCCGCGTCTAGAGTGAAATTTAACATATTTCTAGGTAAAGCCACTTACGGGCTTTACTTTACTCGTAGTATACACCATTTCTCACTAATTGTCAATACATTTTCTATGTCACGTGTGTAATTTAACACAATCTTTCAATAATTGGAATTGATGACAAATAAATCCGATGGTTTGTGAAATTTAAATTTCTTTATCAAGTATGTAAAGCCGTAAACATTGGCTGAGAAAACAGCCCTTTGTCCAAAACCACTTGCGTTAAATGTGCATATTTCTTATATTTCTCCCCTTCTAACCTCCAAACCACCCCTCCGCATCAGACTCCGTTCCTCTCCACCCCATACCGCCACATTCCGCTCCATACATATTCCCCCGCCCCAAGGGTGTCGTGAAATGCGACACCCTTGAACTTTTTACTCAGAAAAATTATCCATTTCCAACTATTTCCCGTATCTCTCTTGACAAATCACCTTCCTGCCTATATAATATATGAACATACGTTCTATTTCTTTTCGGACAGATGCCGGGTACCCGCCCCGAAAAGAGGCGTTTGCCTTTCCAGAATCGGCCTGCACCTGGCAAAAATTCAAAGGGTGTCGTAAAACGCGACTCCCTTTGCCGCAAGGAGGGATTTCCAATTGCCGGTGATTCGGGCAACGAAGGATAAGGATTTTACCGTCATGAGCATCCACCATCTCCGGGATACCCGGCTTTCTCTCAAGGCCATTGGGCTATTTTCCATCATTCTCAGTCTCCCGCCGGAGTGGAAGTTCTCCATTGCGGGGCTGGCTACTATTACAAAGGATGGAATCACCTCGTGACTAATGCATCACACCCCCTATTTTCCTGTACATGACAACTGAATATCGCAAACAGATTCTATCGCAGCCTGAGCGGCCCCGGTGATACCCTCAGGTTTCTGCTTAGCGCACAGGCGCATAAAGAGCTTTCATCCCGGGAAAACTAGGAAATGCACAGGGGGCTTACTATGGCAGAAAACAATGAAAACCATCCGAAACCAAACGAACAGACCATCCAGGCCACGATTCAGCAGCTGTGGCTGACCTATTATAACGACACGCTCTACGCCAAGGGCCTGATTACGGAGGATCAGCGGAACCGTATGCGGATCAAAATCAAAAATCGGGCCACTTCCATGGAGCGTTAGTCCCAACCCCTCAGGCGGCAATCCGGCAGCGGGTTGCCGCCTTTTCCAGTCAATTCTGGGTTGTAATATTTCGCAATGTGTGCTATCATAATTGTAGAACATGATACAACGAACTTTAGAGGTACACCATGGATATACACAACATACGGCAGCTTCTCCGAACCAAGACCATTTATGACCTTCCTCTGCGGGTCACCTTCTATGCCCGTGTTTCCTCCGAATCTGATGAGCAGCTGAATTCCCTGGGCAATCAAATTGGCTATTACGAGGACTTCATCAAGAAGAATCCTGCCTGGACCTTTGTCCCGGGCTATATCGACGAGGGCATTTCCGGCGCTTCCACCAGGCACCGGGAGGATTTTAACCGCATGGTAGAGGATGCCGCTTCCGGGAAATTCGACTTTGTGATTACAAAGGAAATCTCCCGCTTCGCCCGAAACACTCTGGATTCCATCCAGTTCACCCGCCAGCTGCTGTCCAGCGGGGTTGGCGTATTCTTCCAGAACGACAACATCAACACCCTGGACGAGGATGCGGAGCTGCGGCTTTCCATCATGTCCTCCATCGCCCAGGACGAGCTGCGGAAACTCAGTTCCCGTGTCAAATTTGGCCACCAGCAGGCCATCAAGCAGAGCGTTGTTCTGGGCAACTCCCGAATTTTTGGTTACACCAAAGACGATGGCCGCCTTGTCATCGATGAAACCCAGGCCCCCATGGTGCGGGAGCTTTTCACCCTCTATGCAACTGGGGCCTACTCCATGAAGCAAATTGAAAATCTGTTCTGGGAGAAGGGCTATCGGAACCTGAATGGCAAGAAAATCGCCCACACCACCATGTCCAATATGATTTCCAATCCCAAATACAAGGGCTACTACGTCGGCAACAAGGTCAAGGTGGTGGATATGTTCACCAAGAAGCAGAAATTCCTCCCGCCGGAGGAATGGGTCATATTCAAGGATGAAACCGGCCAGATCGTCCCAGCCATCGTCTCCGAGGAGCTGTGGGAAAAAGCCAATGCGGTTTTGCTGCGCAGAAGCGAGGATGTAAAAAACCGGCAGGGCATCTGCAATCACGCCAATCTGCTCACCGGCAAGCTCTTCTGCACCCACTGCGGCACCGCCTATTACCGCCGGGAATCCAAGGACAAGCAGGGCAACCAAAACAGCAAATGGGTCTGCTCCAACAAAATCAAGTCCGGCGCGGATGCCTGCGACTCCTTCCCCATCTACGAAAAGGAGCTGGTTCCTCTGCTCTTTGAGGTATTCCGGGACACCCGACAGGCTTCCGCCGCCATGATTGCGGAGTACGAGCGAATGTACCGCAGCATGACCTGTGACGGCAATCTGGAAAAGAAAATCGAGGAAGCCCAGGCAAACATTGACCTTGCCAAAAAGAAGAAGTCCAAGCTATTGGAGCTGGTGACCCTGGAGAGCATCACACCGGCGGATTTCAAGGCTATGACCGCCCAGTGCAACCAAGAAATCAAGTCCGGCGAGCAGACGCTCCTGGAGCTGAAGGACCAGCAGGAATCCAGCGAGGAGTTCCGTGCCAATATGGAGCACCTTCGCAAAGTCCTTCGAGATGCGGAGAAGCAGTGCCAGACCGAGGCCATCACCAAGGATTTTATAGACACCTTCATCGACAGGATTTACGTCACCCCGGAGGATGACAACACTCTGCGGCTGGACATCAAGATTTTCACCGGCGATACCTGTGAAAAATACCTGGGGAAGCTAAAACGGCGGGCAAATCCCGAAGGTTCTACGGGTCACACGTTCAAGAAGATGATCGAGGCCTACGAGAGCGGCATGCAGTAAAAAAGCCCTCGCGGCAGTTTTGAAGCGGTAACGGCTGCGTTATCCGACAAAATTGTATACGCGAAGGCGGGAAACCGGGAAAGCGGCTTTGCTTTCCCGGTTTCTTGCATTTTGGGGTCTGCTGTGGTATGATAGCGGAAAACATTGGAAACGGAGCGGAAACCATGATTCAGGCAATTTCTTTCCAGGAGGGAAAGCATATTTTGGATACTTATCCCGGCAGCGTGCTGCTGGATGTGCGGACAGAGGATGAATATGCCCTGGAGCACGCGGCGGGGGCGAAGCTGCTGCCGCTGGATGACATTGAGGATGCGGACCTGTCGGAAATTCTGCCGGACAAGCAGGCAAGAATTCTGATCTATTGCCGCACCGGCCGCCGGTCGGCTTTGGCGGCTGCCCAGCTGTTTGACCTGGGCTATCCCCATCTCTACGACCTGGGCGGCCTCAACGGCTGGCCCTACGGAATGGAGTACGGATTGCTATAATGTAAAAGGGGCGATGCCGATGCTGTCCCGGGTCACATGAGAAAGGTCGCTGATGTCGAAATACTCGCCCTCTGCCTCGTACAGGCAGAACACTTCCAGAGCATCCCGGGTGTCACTGGGGTAGATGGACTGCATATAGGTGTTTTTTTCAAAGATCTCCTCCAGCTTTTCCTTACCGATGTTTCGAATCTTTCCCCGAAGGGAGACAGAAACCTTGCCTTTTGCGGCAGACAGGGCGATATAGCCCTGCTCCATGAGCTGAGCATAGAGGGCCTTGCCCTTGGCTGTGAGAAAATAGATGCCCTTATCATCCAGGAGCATCATGTCAATGACCCGGGTCTGGGGGTGCCCATTCTGGACTCCATGCGGGCCTGGGGCGAGGGGTACAAGGCTTCGCTGCAATAAAAATTTGGCGGCACAACCCTCCCAGACGAACGGAATGTGCCGCCGGTCCACAA
>OCHK01001585.1_pt1 | contig 17191 bp, 14 predicted proteins | sample 1538551 | NCBI WGS metagenome assembly OCHK01 (sample SAMN04571707, study PRJEB22368) | human gut metagenome | biome: human gut; material: stool | host: Homo sapiens | place: Luxembourg | collected 2012-08-31
CGGAAGCCAAGCAGATCGCACTGTCCTTGGAGCTGTACACCACCGGTTCTCTGGATATTTTCGGCAAGCAGAGCAATGTAGACCTGGACAAGCGGGTGGTGGTATTTGACATTCACGGTCTGGGTGCCCAGCTGAAACCCACCGGCCTGCTGGTCATTACGGACACCATGCTGAACCGTGTGACCTTGAACTGGAAGAAAGGCAAGCGGACCCATGTATTCATCGACGAATTCCATGTGGTTTTTGAAAATGAGTTCTCCGCCGCCTTCTTCAATTCCGCATGGCGGCAGTTCCGAAAGCGCAATGCTTTTCCCACAGCAATTACCCAGAATGTGGAATATTTGCTGGATTCTGTTCAGGCCAGTACCATGCTTTCCAACTCCGAGTTCATTGTCATGCTGAATCAGGCGGCATCTGACCGGGAAAAACTGGGCCGACTCCTGAACATTTCCAACGAGCAGATGAACTACATCACCAATGTGGAAGCCGGTTCCGGCCTTATCAAGTATGGCAGTGCCCTGGTGCCTTTCGTCAACCGTTTTCCGAAAAATACCAAGCTCTACCAGCTTATGACCACCCGCCCTGGTGAAGGGCGGTTTGCCGGTCAGTCCTGATAGGAGGTTGCGCCATTGCCGGAAATCAAGACAAGGCAGCGTAAAGGGCAGCCGATAGCGAATACGGCTCAACAGCAGATGCAGCGAAACTTTGTCAGGAGCAAAGCGGAACAGGCGGCGCACCGGCAGTCGGAGCAGTCGGATTCTCCCAGCAATTATGCGGAAGAAAAAATCTCCCGGACGGCAGAGGATGCCGTTCGGGATGGGGCCTCCCTGGCTGTGCGGGAAATACGCTCGCTTCACCAAAGGAATAATGATAAGCATGGTATTTCGTTGGAAGCGGATATGCCGGAGGAATATCAAAAGGCATCTGCAAAAGGGTCTTCCAGGAGCCGTCCTGCAACACAGCAAGAAGCGGGGCGAAAAGCAGCGGTACAAAGAATCGTCCAGCAACAGCAGGCAAATGCAACGGGAGGTGTCCCGGAAAGCTCCGATGCTTTGCCTCACCGCACTGCCCAAAAGCCAATTCGCACCCGTGAGCAATCTATAGCTGTCCCTGCCCAGACTGCGCAGCAGGAAGCAGCACGGAAAGCAGCTGTACAAAACATTGTCCGGCAGAGGCAGACCCAAAAGCAGGAGAAACTGCAAATAGAGCAAGCACATTTTTCTCAGCAGGTGGAGGCATCCAAAAGAAATTCTTCCACAATACCGTTGCCAGATAGTCAAGCGGTTTTCAAACCAATGGACCAAACCAGAAGCTCTACAGTTGGCACCGCAAAGGCAGATGGTTTCCATAACACAGTTTCACTTGACAAGGGAACGGCATCTAAAGGGCAGATTCCTATAAAAAAGAAATCCGATTTGCCGATTCGTACCAAACAGGGCGCTGTTCCCATTAAGACCGCTGAATGGGGATCTGAAAGAATTGTTGATTCCACCGCAGAGAAAGTCTTTCAGGAAGCGCAAAAGGCCACCATCACAGCTGCCCAAAAGAGCAGCCACGCAGCCACCACCGCTGGGCGCAGGGCGGTGGTGGCCGCAAAGAAAGCCGCAGAGCTGGCAGCAAAGTTGGCCAGGTCTGCGGCAGAGGCGGCAAAGGCACTATACACAGCCATTGCCGCCGGTGGAGTTGCTTCCGTTCTGGTGATCGTCATTGTTGTCCTCATCGGCTGCGGTGCCGCCATCTTTGGAAGCCAGGACGAATCCACGGAAACGCTGCCCCTCAGTGCGGAGGTGGAAGCCTATGAGCCGGTCATCCGCAAATATGCCAAACAGTATGGCATCCCGGATTATGTTCTGCTGATTCAGGCCGTTATGATGCAGGAATCCGGCGGCAGGGGCAATGACCCCATGCAGGCTTCCGAATGCGGGTATAACACCCAGTACCCCAGAACCCCCGGAGGCATTACGGACCCGGAATACTCCATTGCGGTGGGCATCCAGAATCTTGCGGACTGTTTGCAAACAGCCGGAGCCGAAAGCCCCATTGACCTGGACCATATTCAGCTGGCCCTCCAAGGCTACAACTTTGGCAGCGGCTACATCACCTGGGCCTTGCAGAAATACGGCGAGTATTCCCGTGCCAATGCCATTGAGTTCTCCTTAAAAATGGCAGAGCAAATGGGCTGGAACAGCTACGGGGACAAGCAGTACGTCCCTCATGTGCTGCGGTACTACCCAATCGGCAAGGTATTCTACACCCCGGAGGACGGGGATGCCATTGTGGATGTAGCCCTGTCCCAGGTTGGCAACGTAGGCGGCGAACCCTATTGGAGCTGGTACGGCTTTTCCAGCCATGTGGAATGGTGCGCCTGCTTTGTCTCCTGGTGCGCCGACCAATGCGGCTACCTGGACAGCGGAGCCTACCCCAAATTTTCCGGCTGTGTCTTCGGATTGCAGTGGTTCCAACAGCGTGGCCTCTGGCTGGACGGCTCCACAGAACCGGCCCCCGGAATGCTCATCTTCTTCGACTGGGCAACACAAGACGGCGTGCCGGACCATGTGGGAATTGTGGAAAAGGTGGAGAATGGGATTGTCTATACCGTAGAGGGCAATTCCAGGGATATGTGTAGACAGAAGCAGTATTCTCTGGGGAGTGGTGTTATTCTGGGGTATGGGATGCCTGCGGGCTGAACTTGGCTTTTCATCATTTGTGTCCAGTAATCCGGCCAAATTACTGGGCACACTCTTCCATTGCTTATCAAGTATTTTATAGGCTCTCACTTAGACGACATAACCCCTTGTAGCATATACGTTCCCAATTATACAATCATTAGTATAGAAAAGTAATTAATTTTGCCCCTGTTAAGCCCACCGCCAGCATACCAAACTTTTCTCCACCTGATATTCCTACTTTGCTCTTCTTCAGAAGCATTTTGAAGGCAATAACCAACAAACGAACCATACAATAGGGAATATACAGTTTGGGAATTATTTTCAATCCAGTGGCTATTGCTCTAAAGGGTATTTCGTGTAAATATACCTCTGGATTGCTCCTTCACTTGGAAACGACATATCAGATGAAGCAAGATATGACAAAAATTTTCTAAATGCGCTGATTTTAGGAGAAATAACCTCTTTTATATTCTTACATTCAATCAAATATTTGCGATTTCTTTCAATTATCGGCATTAGGTTATTTATTCGTTGGTCTACTGGTGGGTGGGTATTTTCTACACCTAATTTATGGGTAAAACCGCTAAGATTTATACACATTAGCGCCAAATATATACCAGAAATCTTCCAATAAACGTCATCTGATAGCATTACAATTGACGCAGCCAAGAAATCTGCGTCAAACTCATCCTTCCACTGAAAAGATGTCTCTTTTACTGCAACTCCATTTATATATCGATTGACTATCTCTCTCCCGCTGGAGTCTAAGTGTCCAAGGAGCAAATGAGCATATTCATGCGCAACAATCCACAGGTAAGCTGATGATCTCACTTTGTCTGAAAAGCGGTTATACTGTGTATTGTAAATACAGGAAAACGGAGAAATTACCTCTTTAGGAATATTGAATTTCCTAAATTCGTCCCAGTTGTCTTCATTGCATGCCTCTACTGCCAAAACATATGTTAAGTCGACACCACAACCAAAGCACACCATCATATCAATAAAATTCCGAGTTAGAACTTCCTTTATCCTAGGCGTTAGAGACTGATTCACGTAAAGCCAGTATTCAAGCGTGAATATACGCTGTACCCTATCTGTGAAAATAAGCAAATCATTATTAAATACAATTAAAGGTTCGTCACACGATGTAATAAACGCATTATAGCCAGTTGCGTCGACTGTACCAAACATGGGAATTGGTTTTGAACAAATCGGACTTCCATTAAATTCGAGAGAATTTTCCTGAACTATTTCCTCAAGACTCATAAATATATTGCTAATCATATCATAATAAAATGGATCTTGAAAATCTGTCGGCATCCGTTTATTTTTCTCACAGATACGATTCAAAATAAAGGCAAAATTATGTGGGTCAAGTTCCCGCCTTAATTTACCTAAATACATCTCATTACTTTGAACCTTTTTACCAGTCTGCTGAATAAGACATAATAATTCCCTAGCAGTCACATTAATTCACCAAGTCATTTTAACAACATTTGAATACTAGCATCAACATACTGCTGCTTCTGTTCTTCTGTAAGTTCATATGAAAGTACTATCCGGCTTCTTCTCCCATTTTTTTCGACAATTATTTCCGTTTTCTTCTTGTCAAATTTTAAATTTTTTAATAGAGACTGAATGGTAAATTTTATAAGATCATAGCTTGTATTATACGCAATGTTTTTCGCCAATTCGAAAGACATTACAATTATCTCATCAGGAATAGTCAAACTTTTTTGTGGAAGAAATGTTAATTCGATATTATACGTTGATTCCACCACTTGTTTTATTTGGGAGCTATCAAGCATATTTTCAGGGCATAAAATAACACATTTATCCATATTTTTTCCTTCTTCTTTATCTATAATCGCAAACTGACATTCTTTTAGGCTATATTAAGATATTATTTTAGATAATCTAATCCCCCAGTTCTAATGATATTCTAGCGAAAAAACTGTTAAATAAGCACTCAGTATACATATAACGGGACCTCACCAACTAATATGCAATTTTTATTAACCTCAATAGATCACAATCAAAATAATGGGGCTGAATAGTCCTAGCCTCATACCACTATGCATCATATTGGACATTCTGTGGAAGGCTTCTAATGTCTGCAATTAATTCTTCTATTCCCTTGCACGGAATAATCGTAATACCATGTAGCCCTTTTCGACATCCAAGCAAGTAAGAACTCGCTTCCGGTTCAAAAAACTGGTAAGAGCTGTGTTGTTGTGTCAGATGAATTTGTTCTTCCCGTTATACCGGCGTATGAATGCGTTCATACATTTACTGAGGGCCGTATTCCATATATGGGACTTAATTATTATAGATAATCTCGTTATTGTGATTGTGCATTCCCGGCTCATTCTTGTAAAATATCACGAATCAGTTCAAAAATTGGGATAAAGTTAGAAAAATCCATGTGCTCAAATGGTATTACTCCCTTAAGAATATACTCTGCAAAATCCATTTTGCTCAATGCGTAATTGATGTTGTCGTTCTCATTCCACGGAATAAGCACTTTTTTCTTATCCGATCCGTCAATGATATCTATTCTCCCCTCACCGCAGCAGTCCTTGTTTTTGCAATAAAAATGGTTACCCGAAACCGAGAATCCTTCTTTATTAAATTCATTTCCCATGAAGATACGTCGTGTGATTCCGTCATTTAGCGTTACTTCTTGCTTTATCTCGTCATCTGTGTATAAATGTTCAATACATATCTGAGGAGTTTCTTCTCTAAAGGTGGGTACAGGTATACAAAATGAAAACACTTGTTCACTCCATTTTTTATAATCGTTATTGCCATCCAATGCTTTGGTAACGGCTGAAACATCACGATCTGCGATAAAAATCATTTTTCTCGGCTGCTTTAGTAAACTGTACTGTTTACACATAGTTTGTAACTGGCTTCCACTCATTTCTAGCTTTAAGCAATTGCGTTTATCGCAATTTTGTGGCTCATATTCCAAAAAGCAAAAGTCGAGTTTAGGTAGCCATGCAGAACAACGCCTGTCCCTGCAAAGTGCGTTGTAAGCTGCCTTCATGTGTTTCCAGTCCGTTGAGCCCTCAGTAATAATTAGAGGTTTTTCTCGATTCTGATTTATCGCAGCCGCAATCTCACGCTGAAATCTGCTCGTTTCAGTCATATACAAATATGCTTTTTCAAATTCAGAAAACTGCTCCACTGATATTTGAGTGCCCATAGGCATCTCTATCACATCAAATTGTTCCTCACCAAAAAATTCTTTCATTCCAAGTAAAAATAATGGCGAGTGAGATGTGATAATAAATTGGATTTTAGGAAATAACGAAATAAGTTTAGGAAGAACCTTCCGCTGCAATTGCGTATGTAAATGAAGTTCAATCTCATCAATTACAACAATTCCCTTGATTTCCTCCAGGCTATGACTTAAATTGATATCATCATTATCCGCATAACGGATAATCGTTGTAAACAGATTAAATAAAGCTAACTGTCCTGTTGAGAGCGCATCCAATGAGGGAACTAATTCTGAACCATCTGGTCTGCAAATCAAAAATCGACTACGGCCGGCAGCTCTATTTTTCATTCTAAAAATGACTGGCTCGCCAAGAATCGTTGATAACACTTTCTCTGTATTTGAACGCGAAACTGTGAGTAATGAAAGGTCATTTACCGGTGGAAATGCAACAAAATATTCATCGTCTTTTTTTGCCAAATCAGGCCTTGAATCGGCTATCACATCGAACAACCATTGTTGTGTCCGCTCTATAATATTTGTAGCTGTAATGGGGTTTACCAAATGCCTTTCAATTTTACTTTCAACAAAATGTGTATTAGCTTCTTCTGTACAATTGTATTGATCACCCATCCAGCAAGGTCTCATGTACCTGTTTGGGCCAAAAAAGCAAATGATATCCCTTCCAAAGATTTCCGGAACAATTTTTTTATTGCCCGTTACCGACTTATAGCTAATTGCATCTTTCCAGTCTAGCGAAGTACTGATTGGACTACACATTCCATCCAAGCAATCTGAAAACGCAATTTCACCCGACTTACAAACATACTCAAACTGCTCTTCCTCCTGATAAAAGCATATGTGCGACAGCATATACTGTTTTCCAATCTTTATCTGTGACGGCATAATTGTTTTATAGTATTTATGTCCCCCCTTTTCTCCTGCCTGCGTAGCGTTTTCATATTCAAGATCTGCTATCTCGTAAAATGCATCTACAATATTTGAAAGAAGAATCGATTTTCCACTTCCGTTCTGACCAACGATGATTAATGGAAAAGGAACATCCGCATCATTTCTTCTGCATGAAATTTTCACTTCATCTATGGGTCCAATATTTTTATAAAAAAGTCTATCAATGTACACATCTATCTCCCCCAATAAAAGAATAAGACTATATAGATACTCTACATGATTTCTTACAATACGTCAATATTCTTTTTTAGGACAATCATATTGCTATTAAACAGTTCTTTCAGCATACCGTCTTTCCTGGCTCCTGCGACAAAATCTTTATTTAAGGCATATCCAAACTGTAATGTGCGCTGATTAAACTCAGAGGTGTCGTTTTCATCATTGGTATGGTAGTAATGAATTACATCTCCGTTTTTATTATAGCCGGCATCCTCCGAAAATTTTAAGATGGAATGCAAATCTCAGTGATACTGGGATAACAAGATTATCGCGCTCTTTGGTTTCTATATAATAATTGTTTTACTGCAGTTTCCTTCTCTGCCCAAACTGTAACAGAGCGTTCTTTACCGTCCACAAAATCTTTAATACCTACCAAAATTGACCCAGCTGGGATTCTATCGTGTTACACAGGTACTTCTCCATATCAGCAGAATAGAAATCTGGGACGGTACCCAATTTTCCTGAAGATGTTCTATGAATTTTTCCGTCAGCAAGTTTCAAATACCAAACCTGGCCGATTTTCGGATCACGGAAATGCCGCAATATCTGTTCTGGAAGTTGAGTGTGCGGATCTATGGATGTATGCCCCCCTACTCTATTGCGGTTAATTTGTATTGGTTGGGTTAAGCATTATCCCAAGTTTATCTTCATATAAACCTTCCATCGTCTTTTTGCAGTATTCCGGGAATTTCCAGTACATCATTATCCAATTGCAAAAAACAATTAATGTAATCAATGCAACCACCGGAAGAAAAAGATATGCTACCGTTTTTACCGTGTAACAAAGCACCACTGAAATAAATGCTTCAACAATAAGATACAAAATAACGGCGAAAACAAATTTGAAATAATTTACATTCAAAAAGCCTGCACTATGAACATTGTCTTTTGACTGAAGTCCGGACATAATATACGTTTCCCAAACAAAAAGTTCTTTCCCTAAATATATATTCAGCACTTTCTCGAGTACCGCAATCTTTTCTCCAAAAAGAATTAAGTAATATACGCTACTGGACAGGGCAACGAATAAATATATATATAATACACCAATCAGTAGACACATAGCTGAAATAATAATTTTCTGATCTACTGATAACAGCAAATTTTCTAAAAAAACATCTTTATTATTTATTTGAATAGCATTGTAAATTAACGTCATTACTATTGAAAAAATCGCAAAAAAGGCATTGAACGACGCATCTTGCTTGTTAATTAACTCTGCATAATACTGGCGTTCAACTTTCGCCCCATCATATTCTGCTTTCAAAAAATCCACTATTTTATTATCCATAATAATTTCACCATCTTATGTTAGCTTTGTTCGCACAGGGGTAAATTAGTTTCTCCGCCGGACTACCATATACGATAATCCGGCAGAATTTTAATAGATGATTTGGTGCACCTCACTTTATGGAAAGAATAAGCAACCTACTACGCTGTTTCCCTAAAATACGCAAAGGTCTATGCCGCCAAGTGGGGGCATCCCCTTTGTCTTTGAAACTGGTCTTGCGAACGCAGCCGCAGTCGGGCTACTGGACGTTTACGATGGGGTCGTTGTAGGGAATGCCTCCTCGCTCTGGGGGGCATAGACATCAGTACACTTGTAACAGAGCCCCGCTACGTTGGAGAGCATCAGAAAGCCGAGAGGCGAAGCCCCCGGAGATGTAGAACATCTTTTGGTTGTCGGTACTCAGAATGACACCTACCCACTTGCCGTAGGTAGCAGAGCCTGGACAGCATTCCACAGCCACATCGTATACCTCGCCCAGCATCACTCGGACTAGCGCACCCTGAGTGTGGTTCTTCTGGAAGTGGAGACCCTGGAGGGCATCCCGGGTGCTGCAACTCTGGTATAGCATGGGTTAAGAGGAAATTTCAGCAGGTTTTGCAGTATTTTCTGATTATGCCGTAAAGCTTAGATAGCCTGTATTGGCATGTACTACTGTAATTGTCTATCCCATTGAATTCATGTATATCTCTTTTGTTAACATAAAACAGATCATGAAAAGCATCGCCTGGACCAATATACACACGCTGGTCGTAATTATAGTAGGAAATTCTATCGCAAAACTGATCTCCTGTAATATCTATGATTAATCCATCTACCCGGAGCCAAGCGTGTGATTGTGTTCCTTCCTCTGGATCATCAAAGTAACGATTTCCACAAACATAGGTGGATCTGATTCCATGTTCTAATAAATATTGTGCCAGTAACTCAGAGGCATCCCCACAGCATCCGCATGGGAAGCGCAAAAAGAATTGATCAAAGGCAAATTCACCCTGCGCATTTGCCTGATCAATTGCCGCACGAAACTCATAAACGAGTCCTTCTAATGTCTCATACATGTATGATTGGTCACGTCCTTTGGTTACGCTGAGCCATTACTCGGCTCAAGCAAAAATGTCCGATCCATAAAATCTAGTATTGCCTCATAGAATTTCATGATGTCAGAATATTCAATGTATAATTGTGCGTCTTCTTGGTATCCAATGTCAAATTTGTCACATTTGGGCTTGACATCGTCATTGATGTGTCCACCATTATCCACGGCCATATTTCGGCAATCTCGAATTGTTGTTATATATTTCCAGTCCTGATCCGCTTTGAATCCATCGATACCAACGATGTCCTTTAAATATTTTGCAGCATGTTCCAGCCCGGAACCCCTAATGTCTTCGAGATCTTTGTCAAGAGCAGCGAATACTGGATAAAAACACCTACTCTGCTTGTCAGAAGTGTCCCGCTTGTTATAGCCCAGCTTTCGGTTCTGAAATCGCCATAATCTCTTGCTATATCTACGATTTTTCGGTATGCGGCATCGACCGCATCGAGTGCTTTTTTATTATTCTCAATCACACTTTTAAAGGGGTAGAAATCGCAATGCACACTATATAGTGCCAATCCACCTGCGGTGTGTATATCATAAGCATCAATTGTTGGAAATAATACATCACTTTCCATGCTATTGAATATGTGCATATGCGATTCCTCCTTTTGAACACTAGAGCCCCGGTTTCCTGTGGCTCTAGTATAGTATGGATTGGGGGCGATGTCAGCAAATTTTCGATTTTTCAAGGGAAAATTTGGTACTGGTATAACTCTTACTGGCTACTTTCTGCACTTGATACGCATTTTTGCACTGTTACTGCTTCTTCTATTTGATAACATACCTATCCTGTTTTCCAAAAATCACGGTGTTTTTTATAGGTGGGACTTTATTTCATAGTGTAAAGTGAGGTACCAGGTTGACGGTTATTGATTGATTACGTTTGCTACCCATTTTGAAATTATTGTAACCATTCAAGAGGAATCAGCTTCGTATTATTTCCTCTCCACCGCTCAACGAGATGAATGTCTGGAACATCTCCCCAGATATCTTCATCTGCATGTTCGGTGACAATAATCTGGACCTTATGGTCTGTCGCCTGTAGGTATTTTGACATTGCGGAAAAAATTTTCTTTACCGCGAGTTTATCTTCATCAGGTATTTTAATCTTTTGATCATCCGTTTCTTGCCGTAATTGTGGAAAATAGACCTGACTTGGCTGGTCAAATATAACGAAATTTGGCACAGAAACAGGCCCCCTAGTTTGGAAGAATTGCTGGAAAGCAAGGATGGTTGCAACATGATATGCCAGCCAGTTCGACGCGCTTCCAATCTCCCACAGATAATCATCTCGACCGCTGACACTCTTCACTTTGAGGGTTAAATCTTTGATTAGAAACTCAACGGGGTCGTTTGGATGCTCCGCGTCCAGCTGCTGAACAATTTCGCTTGTCTTTTGATTGATATACTTTATTGCAGCTTCTTGTTTTTTCTTGATATCCGATTCATCCACAGTGCGGGATAATTCAACAATTTTTGCTGAGATATCAGACAAACGTGTTTCAAGTTCACTGTCCTTGCCAATTCTTTCATAAGTATGCAAGCTAGCTTCGAGGCGCCCTAAAAAACGTGAGATTTCAGAAAGAGTAAATTTTTTGTTTGCACCATCTGCTTTTCTGCGGCTTTCACTTGTTAGGCGGGCCCTAACTGCTGTCAATTTCTCGGAATAATGAGCCATTTCACTTTCCACAACCTGCAGTTCTCTTTCGAAAGCAGCAGGGACAGATTTCATGTCGCCAGAAGACTTTTCAATTTCTGAAATTGCATTACAAAGCTTATCTAGCTCGTTTGCAATGCCGGGATGTACCTGATTGCAGAGTGGGCAAGTACCACCAGTATCCATAAGTGACCGCAACCAAGAAGAAATCTCAAGGCGTTGTACTTGAATCTGTAAAGATGCTTCATACTGATTCATAGACTTTTGTAATTGTAACATCTCCGTATGCCGGCTCTGGAGCTTAAACAATGTTGAAGATATTGCACTTTCCTCATTTCTTAGGGAAATCAGATCATCGGACATATCTTTTATGTTATCGACAGTAATCTTTGATTCATCCTCTGTCTTTTGTACGATCAAGGAGAGAATATGAATCTGTTGGTCAAACGGCAAGTCTGGATCAGGCGAAGCATTCGTCAGTCCTAGTTCTTTTGCTTGCGCAATCCAGCCCGCAATTTCTTGCTTCCATTGCTCCGAAACATCCTTAACTGCCTGAATATCTCTAAGTAGTCTGTCACGCAGCTTTCGAAGTTTCTCTAATTCTTGTCTTGCTGCAAGAGTTTTCGGGGTGACAGCGCCAAGTGCATATGGAAAGATATTGATTAGACGCTGACGATGTTGCATTGTATCTGTCTTATAAAACATAACATCGGCATTAGCAACAATGTTTTGAGGTTGAAAAATAAAGGCCATAAAATCTCTGTACGAGGGACGGCCAGAAAAATCCTTTATAGTGGGATCAAGCTCCAAAAAGGACATTTGGAAAAACTCATTCAGAAGATTATTCACTTCCGTTACATTTGTATTTGCTGAAATTGTATTGGGAATATTAATTTTGTTTCCTCTAAGGATAAACATATCCCCCGTTGCAATTTGATTACCTGGCTCTCTACGGCAGAGCAGCATATGTTCGTTGCCAAGGTTAAAGAGTACACCAAACCATGAACAGGCATTTCTGATTGTATCAACAGGAATAGTACATTTCTCTGAACCCAAACAATAGTCAATGATAGGAATAATTGCGGATTTACCTGTTCTTGAGGCACCAGTGATGATATTGATTTTATCTGGAGTAAAATCGACTTTTCGATGTGAAAAACCATTTTTTCTGGGCCATAAAATGACGCTATCAATTGAAAATTTCATTTTAAAACCTCACTTTTAACCAATTGCATACTTCAAACAAGCTTAGTTCGGCGCACCAACTCCCCAGCTTTTCTGCAGCTTCTAATAATACTTTGGTGGCATCAGAAATGCCGCTGGCCTTCGTCTGAACAAGTGGATATACAAGTGCAGTCTCTTTATCAAGAGAAAATAACTTTGTGGAAACTCCTATAACAAATGCATCTAGAGTTAATGGTCTAAGCATGACGGCGATGTTACTAATAGAATAGAGCTCGTCCTTTTTCTTATCTTTGAACAGTTTCTCCGACACTTTGGACAGCCCTTTTCCCCTTTGCGTAGATTTGATCACTGCGCATAAATCCTCACGGAAAATGACGGGCAAAACAACAAATAGAAGTGGAAGCGGTACAGGAGCGTTATCGTATGCATAGTAGCCACAAACAAATCTCCATAAAATCGTCGCACCGATGGCTGGGTTTTGCACATTGTAAATTTCTTTCATAAGATCAGTCTGCATTATCCTCATCCTCCCTCAAAAGTTCAGCATAACGGGGATGCCATCCAATAGTGGGGTGTGCAGATGGCTCATTTGCTAGTGCATGAAGAGAACCAGGCCCAAAGAAGGACGGCGTGGATGCCCCTTGAAGGCGGTGACGGATAGAATCCTTTACACACATCGCCAAAAGCATATTTCCTTTTCCTTTCTCGTCAGGAACAGGCGAGTAATTTACAATGCTGCGGTTACTATCCCATATTCTCTTCAAACCATTATAGTATTCGTCAAGACTTTGCACTGTTACAATTCCTTGTTTAGCCCATTCGGTTTTTTCGGCCTGTGTATGTAAAAAGTCACTAGCTGCCTCGAACACTTTCGTGGTGTCTGCATCGATGTACTCAAGTTGTTTGATATAAGTATCATGTCTATCAATTTCAGCCGTAGTTCGGACTGGTTCTGGCTGAACCGATATAGCCGTCAAAATTTGGCGTAAATCACGGCTACGAACCTGTGCCCCTAATTCTTTCCTGTAATCTTCAGATGAAATATACGCTGGTTTATTTTGCTTGATTTGTTCGTGGACTTGATCGCTGACCCATCCAAGCATGGATATAAATAAATTCTCTGAATACTCCATTGGAATGATTTGTCGGTTGAAGCACGCTTTTAATTGTTCATCGTATGTGCCTTCATGAAGAACGATTCTCATCAAGGAGATAACCTTGAGCATAGTATCTTTATTCTCTGCAGCAAAGCAGTAACCCACATAGTTCTTTACTTCGGAGCCTAAAGAAGGTGTCTCTTCTCCAGTGCCACCACCAAACAATTCTAGTCTCGCAGCATTTAAAGCCAAATCGGCATCAATTTTGGTTTTTGCCGCATCAAAAGATTTTGGAATGCTCCCAATATTCATGGCATGGGATGCAACGATTACGTAACGAAGAACAATCGTTTTGTTGGGCAACTCATCTTTCTTTAGATACTCGCACCAGTTCTTAAGCGTTTTCCAGAAAGCAACAGCCCTGTTTGCAACAGGGTTATTGTTCGATAGTACGCTCTTAGTTTGCTCAGCAATTACTGTGTTGTCAGTCTCTACTGCAACATCATCAAAAGCCTCAACACTAACAATTCTATCCTCTAGTGGAATCAGCTCAAAAAGTGCATGGCGTACCTGAAGCATATAGCCTTCAAGTTTATCCGGGACATGCGTATTGCTGGACATATTAATTCACATCCTTAAATGGAATCCTACAGGTGAAAATTTAACTGTAACTATCCTAGACAACCTTCTCGCGCTAATCAAACATAACTTGTTACTTCTTCTTAGAAAGAGGGCTGTCTGTAAGACTGGGTAGATTGTTAAGCTGGTCTATCAAGTTTTATGAGCAAAGCTTACAATTTTTAACATTATTATACCGTATCTCTCTAATATTTTCAAGAAAATCGCTGCGGTAAGATTGAGGAAAATGATGAGATCCGATAAGCAATCACCCACCCATCCATCTCTCGCACAATTTAAGATAACATCCCTATAGCCCAGACAGTCGAGGCTCGGCCATTTGAGATATAATAGAGATGATTGAACGGAAATACAGCAATCATAGGGGTTCAAGGACTTTCTTCCATTTGGTCCTGTATATCGATGCATATTTCTAACTGCATGGGTAGTTATGTGAATAATGTTTTGTAACATTCCAACTCGAAATAGAAATATTCATTAAAAATTTTTAAATATCACGATGAATATCCCCCTACCACTGGCAGGGGGATATAAACATACGGCTTTAGCGTTTATATGTATTATTCTTTATGCAAATATGGAAATTTGGCTTCAGAAACATGCTGTCTGACTATAGGAAAGCAATTAAGTATGCGGTATCTACACCTCAAGATAGCATTCATAATATAGATTGTTTTCGCTATAAACCTTAAAGCTTTTATCTAAGTATTTCTTTTTCAAGCAGTAGTTTACCAAATGTGTGAACGACATATTTATCCCCAGTTTACGAGACCAATGATAAAGAGAATACAAATAGTTTCTGATATGCGAATTATCAACTATTCTGCGAATTTCATATTCAAAGAACCTCATGTCTTTATTTTTTATTACTCCAAGCGATTTGAGGTAGCAAATGTATGAAAAAACAGATAGTGTGTAATCAACCATTTTAAATAAATCATCATCGGAAAGTTCTTTTAACGCTGTTCGCTTGGTATTCTTGTTAATCACAAACTTCCCGTCATAATTAAAATCTTCATTCCAATCAACGATATCCATTATGGTTGATACATTTTTGTCTTCGCGTGTGAGCGCAATTAACGACTGTACTATTTCCGTCCTTTTATAGACCAAACTTTTCCTCCACTGTAGCAAAGCGAAGCAGCCTCCAATAAAAACAAATACCACTGATATAATGTTTACCAGCAAAGACTCAAATTCATATTGCATTTAAATTTCCTCCTGTTTTACAAAATGCACCTAGTCTAGCGTGACAATTGAAGCACGATGATTCCAAAATGTATTATCCACCCGAGCCCGCCTACTAAAAGTCCGAGAAGCGATACACTCCCTATCACTCCAGCCACAACTGCAGCGACCAGGAAGCAAACTAGTTCCGCAAAAAATGTTCGCAAAGGAAATATCTGCCGCAGCTGCCCTCCTTCTATCCCGCTGAGTGCAAGGGCTTGTCTCTCCGGCATTGCCTCTTGCAGTTCTCTCCTGTGCTGTCCTGCCATCTGAGCAGCAGCGCAGATCAGGAGTACCAGTGCAGATAGGAAGGTTTGGTATATCTGCTGCTTTGTCAGTTTCCAGCGTTCAGGCAGTGCTTCATCGTAAGAAACGGATACCCCAAGCTTTTTTAGTGCCTTGGCACCATTCTCTAAGTTCTCTGTTTTCCCCAAACGAAGCAGCAGATTGATACTTTCTCCTGCCGGAAGTCGCCGCGCGGCCAGGGTATAGCTCATATAAATTACTGGCTGTTCCAAGCCATCCTCAAAGATTCCGCAAACAATGGCAGTTTCTTCCGCTCCATTAATGGTCATGCTCAGTGCATCATTGACAGACACTGTACTTTCCTTTTTGTTCTCATCCAGGAAATTTTGAGCGGCATATTGGTTCAGAATCAGAAATGACATATTGCTGTCATTCGGGAATGGGCCGCCATAAACAAAGGACAGGTTAAGATAATCCGCCAACACTGCTGTTACTGTCCCGGACACGGAGGCGCCGTTGGCCGTCAGCTTAGATTCAAAGGAAACTACGGGGGTGGCCGCTTCTACAGAGGGGACTTCCAGATACTTCTCCAAATCCGCCTGCCCGGTAACTGTTCCGGTAAGAATATAGGGCGCATTCAATTCCTGCTGCAGTATCCCATAAGAATTTGCCGTGGTAATGAAAAACAGGAAACCGACGCACAGCATCAGTAAGACAGCTTTTCCGTAGCGTCCGATTGTGTGAAAAGCGATTTTACAGATAAATCCCGCCCCGCCGCTTTTTACTCCGGATGAACAAGATTGTCCCAACTGCCGCAAGGATCACACCTCCCAAAATAGAAACAGAAACCCACCAGGAGCTTACGCGCTGTTCCGCTTTTTCTTCTTCCGTGTTATTTTGCGGAAGCTGTACCACTGGGCGGGTTACCGTTGTTTCAAAGGTGGCTTCCTGACTGTATTCTTGCCCGGTTTCATCCTCATAGATCAGCGTCACCGTTCCGGTAGTGCCACCGTACTGTTGCCCATTTTCGTTGCCGGAGCTGGCGTTAAGCGCAATGATGTACAGCTCCACTTTTGTCGTTTTGGAGCTTCCAGCCTCCATAGTGCCAATATAGCCGGTATTTGATGGTACCAGCCCGAAACCGGATACGACGCACCGAACATTGTACATGGACGACCTTCCCATGTTCATCACCTGGAAAGAAACTGGTACCGTCTCTCCCACACTGACGGAGTCGGCAAATCGGGGCATTACCAGCTCCATATTGGCAGGCTGTTGAATCTCCACAACTGTAGAGCCATTAGAACTAAGATTCAAAGCTTTGCTGCTGTCATATTTAAAGGAAAAGCTAATTGGATACTTTCCAGATGGAATGGCCGGCTCCGTAGAAAAGTGCAGCGTCAATTCTACTTCACCACCCCGTTCAATCTTCTCAACAGGGAAGATATTACTGTCTTCCTCTAGATCAATCAGGACATTTCCCGTATCCACCGTCACCAGCATATTGCGGATGCTCTTGGTGGTGATAGAATTCTTAAGGGTTACTGTCAGCGTAAAACTGTCCCCTGCTTGGGCGGTCTTGGGTTCCAGCACAGTTTTGCTGATATATACCACCGGCTCAGCGGTAGGGGTATCTACTACCGGCTGGGCGACCTTTTCTACTTTTCCAT
>OCHK01001591.1_pt1 | contig 17142 bp, 9 predicted proteins | sample 1538551 | NCBI WGS metagenome assembly OCHK01 (sample SAMN04571707, study PRJEB22368) | human gut metagenome | biome: human gut; material: stool | host: Homo sapiens | place: Luxembourg | collected 2012-08-31
ATATTTTTGTTTCTTTGTTTTTTTATCTTATAATATTATATATCTAATTATATGAAAACGTTTCGGCCTTTGTTAACATTCTTTGGAGTATTATTTACATGTATCGGGTATGCCAATAATCTGGACGGTATACGTTTTACGCATATCGGATTGGAAGAAGGCCTGTCACATTGCACGATATTTGGTATTAATCAGGACAAGGAAGGAAATTTGTGGTTTGCGACTTACGATGGGGTCAATAAATACGATGGCTACAATTTTACAGTCTATCGTCATCAATATGCGAATCCTCAAAGCATAGCTTGCGACATTAGTCGCTGTGTAACAGTTGATGATTCCGGTAGAGTATGGATTGGTACCAGAGAGGGTTTTTCTCTTTATAATCGGGACCAAGATACTTTCTCGAATTATTTTTATAAAGAAAATGGTTATAAAGCTACTGTCACATGCATAGCACCGATGAATAAGGACTATCTGATGTTGGGTACAACCAGTGGAGTATTGCTTTTTGATATAGGGAAGGAACGTATTCTGAATGATACGTTACCTCATCCGCTACATTTGTTGAGACCTACTGCTATGGTTCGTCAAAGTGATAAGATTTACATAGGAGTGGAGAAAGGACTTTATGTCTATTCTTTGGCAAATGGAACTTTGGAAAAGTTGGTGGATATGCCGAAAGCAACACGTATACACTCTGTCTTTTGTCAGATGTTCACCCGGATATGGATAGCGACGGAAGGTGAAGGGCTATACATGTATGATACTAAATCCAAGGAACTGAAGAATTATAGACATGAGGACGGATATTCCGGTCTGAATTCAAACTATGTGCGTTCTTTGGCCGTAGATCAGGAAAACAGATTGTGGGTTGGCACTTATGGGGGCTTGAATATTTACGAAGGAGGTAAAGATCGCTTTTTGTCGGTGAGAAATTCTGCAATACAGGAGGGGAGTCTGTCACAGAATTCTGTACGTAGTATTTTTATGGATTCGCAAGGAGGAATGTGGTTGGGCACTTATTGGGGAGGATTGAACTATTATCATCCTTTGTGCAATCGTTTTCAGCATATTAAGCATGTTCCATTCGCCAACTCCATCAGTGATAATGTAGTCAGCTGTATAGTGGAGGATAATGCAAAGAATCTGTGGATCGGCACTAATGGAGGTGGCCTGAATTTTTACGACAGCGCTTCAAAAACATACAAATACTATTTGCAGAATTCCGACTTGTCAAAAGAGGTATCTTTTAAAGATATAAAGGCGGTGTATGTTGATGAACTGCATGATAATATATATGTTGGAACTCATGCGGGTGGAATGATAGTACTGAATCGTAGGACAGGAAACCAACGTTTTTTCAATACTCAAAACAGTGATTTGCCTAGTAATAATATTTATTCTATTTTATCGGATGGGCATGGAGGGCTTTGGATTGCATCATTGGGTACTCTAATTCATTATGATATAGCTGGTAACCATTTTCAGACGGTTGATAAAGATAGCAAAGGAAAGCGTTTGCAAGAATCCAACAGTGTATTGTTCCGGGATTCTAAGAAACGTATTTGGGCAGGAGGGGAAATGGGACTTACTATTTATAATCAAACAGGCACTTCTTTGACAATTAATACGGAATATGATATCGCTCCTATATTGAAGCAATCGTTTATAAACTGTTTCTGTGAATCTACATCCGGATATATATGGGTTGGAACACGTAATGGACTTTTTGGCTTGAAGGAGAATGCTAAAGAATTATTGCAGTACACAACGGTTGATGGACTGCCCAGTAATGTTATTTATGGCATTCTGGAAGATAGTTACGGGCGTTTGTGGATAAGTACAAACCAGGGATTGAGCTGTTTGACCCCCGGAAGCAGAAAATTACGTAATTTTACTATCGTGGACGGTTTGCAGAGTAATCAGTTCAATGCCGGTTCTTATTGTCGAATTAATAATGGGAACATGCTTTTTGGAGGGATTAATGGAATTACTTCGTTTCGGCCTGAAACGCTTATTGATAATCCGTATTCTCCGAGACCATTTATAAATAAATTATATGTATCCAATAAGGAAGTATTGCCTGGTGATGAAACAAGAATTTTGAAAAAATGTATAGAAAACGAGGATCATATAACATTGACCTCCTCCCAAAACTCTTTTTCTATCTCATTCGTGGTCTCAAACTATATTGCTGGAAAGCATAACACTTTTGCGTATAAGCTGGAAGGATACAACGACTCGTGGTACAGCCAAGATAATATAAATTTAGTTTCCTACTCAAATTTACCGGCAGGAGATTATACATTTTTTTTGAAAGCTGCCAATAATGATGGAAAATGGAGTGAAGAGCCTGCAATTTTTCATATACGGGTACTTCCGGTTTGGTATTGTACTTGGTGGGCTATTTCTATTTTCATTATTTTGTGCGCGGGGCTATTGTTTGGTGTCTTGCGCTTCTTTTGGTTGCGCAAGAATATGCAGGCTGAGATTCTGATGGAGCGCTTGGATAAAGAGAAACAAGAGGAAATCAGCCAGATGAAAATCCGCTTTTACATTGACATCTCTCATGAGCTTCGTACTCCTCTTACTTTGATTGTTGCCCCATTGCAGGAACTTATTGAACGTATTAAAGGCCATTGGGAACATGAAAAACTGTCATATATTCAGCGTAATACGAACCGCTTGTTGCATTTGGTCAATCAGTTAATGGATTATCGTCGCGCTGAATTGGGTATTTTTGAATTGAGACCGGTATATGCTAATGCTTATAAGAAAGTCTTGAACTGTTTCTTGAATTATGAGAACTTGTCGAAAAGGAAGGATATAGATTATAATTTATATACGGAATTGCAAGATGAAGAGTTGCTCTTTGATGAGACCTATTTGGACTTGATTGTAAATAATTTGCTTTCAAACGCTTTTAAATATACGGAAAAAGGAGAGTGCATTACCGTACGTCTTTATAAAGAAGATAATAATCTTGTTTTGCAAGTGATTGATACGGGTGTCGGTATTCCGGCGGAAAAACAGAAAAAAATATTTGAGCGTTTTTATCAGGCGGAAAGTGGACATGAAGGAAGCGGTATAGGCTTGTCGCTGGTTCAACGTCTGGTAGAACTGCATCATGGGCATATCACTCTGGAAAGCAAAGTGGGCGAGGGCTCTACGTTTTCCATTTATATACCGCAGGATAAGTCTATGTATACTTCTGAGGAACTGCTTGCGCAAGAAGAGGGGGCCAAAGAGCAGCGTGCATATTATACAAATGCGCATGATGTTTATATTGATGATGAAGAACTGCTGGAAACAAGCGCGTTGGCAGACGGAGAAAAAGAAAAACGGGGAAAGATTTTAGTAGTGGATGATAACCAGGAACTTCGGCAATATTTGGTGAGTGGTTTGTCAAGCGACTTTAATTTATTGGAAGCAGACAATGGGCAGAAAGCCTTGGATATATTGAAAGGCCAAGAGGTTGATTTAGTCATTACTGATGTTATGATGCCCGTAATGGATGGAGTCAAATTGTGTAAAGCGATTAAGCAAAATATACGAACTTGCCATATTCCTGTATATATGCTGTCGGCAAAGGCTGATACAAAATATCAGTTGGAAGGGCTTCAAGTTGGAGCGGATGACTATATTCCTAAGCCTTTCTCTATGCCGATCTTGAAAACAAAGATTCAGAATGTGTTACGTACGCGTTATCGTGTTTTTGAACGCTATTCTAATACTACCGAAGTAGAACCGGAGAAATTGGCAAATAATACAATGGACGAGGAACTGTTGAGAAGAGCCATAGCAGTGATTGAGAAAAACATGGATAATGTAGAGTTTTCAACGGAACAATTTGCCAGGGAAATGAATATGAGCCGTTCTAATCTCCATTTGAAGTTGAAAGCGATTACCGGTAAGTCGGCGATAGACTTTATTCATAAAATCAGATTTAATCGTGCATGCCAGTTGCTGAAAGAAGGCAGATATTCTGTTTCGGAAATTAGTTTTATGGTGGGATATAATACTCCTTCTTATTTTGCCGCGCGTTTTAAGAAGTATATGGGATGCCTGCCTACGGAATATGGAAAGAATAATGCATAACTGTCATGGATAAGCGGATTGTTTTGTTTATAATGCAGGTTTGGATTTCACTCGCTTTGTGGGGACAAACAAGTATGTGCGGATTCTCCATAACAAAGGAGGATAGTTTGCGATATGAGGGTAAGCCCGTAGAACTGATTAAAATAGTGAATAAGAATGGAATGACTATTAAAGTGACAAATTATGCAGCTTCTTTAGCGTATGTTTCTGCACCGGATAGAAACGGGGTGTTTGAACCGGTCGTTTTGGGGCTCGACAGTTTGCGCTATTATTGGGGCAGGCAACCTAAACTTGGTGCTACGGTAGGACGTTTTGCCAACAGAATTAAAAATGCGGAGTTCAGGCTGGATGATAAAATTTACTATTTAGATAGAAATAATAAGGGACATTCCATTCATGGGGGTATAAAAGGATTTAATCTGCAAGTTTTTGAAACAGATACATGCTATATAGCGGAAGATACCGCGGTGGTTGTTTTTAAGTATCTCAGTCCCGATATGGAAGGCGGGTTTCCCGGCAATCTCAACTTGTCATTAGCCTATAAATTCACTAATGACAATGAGGTAATTTTGGACTATATTGCATCGACAGACAAACCTACTGTAATAAATCTGACCAATCACAGCTATTTTAATTTGACCGGATGTAAAGAGTCGGTCTTAAATCATTGTTATATGATTATGGGAGATTCTATCACACCGGTAGATTCTACGGGAGTGCCAACGGGTGAACTTATGCCGGTAGCAGGAACAGAATATGATTTTAGTACTCTGCGAACTATAAAACACCATGTTGAACAGCTAGGAAAAGGATATGACATCAATTATAAACTCAACAAAGCATTGGATACTTTAGCGCTTGCTGCCAAAGTGGTTGATCCGGTTTCTGGTCGAGTATTGAAAGCATATACCACAGAACCGGGAATGCAGTTTTATACTCCTGCTTCTGATTTGAGTTATTTGAAAGCTGCTGACAGTTTGTGTTATGGAAAATATTTTGGATTTTGTCTCGAAATGCAACATTTCCCAGATTCCCCTCATCATGCCCAATTCCCTACTACTGTGTTGCTGCCGGGAGAAACTTATCGTCAAACGACTATATATAAATTTGAAACATTATAAACTTAAATAATTATCAAACTAAAGACTTGATTATGAAAGCAAAAGATTGGAAAATGTATGTGTGCTTAATTGTTTTTTCTTTATTTATGTTCCCTGGAATATATGCTGCACAAGAAGGGAACGGCAAGACAGCCTGTGAACCGGTAAGAAAAACGCGCAGTGAAACTTTTATTAGTGGAGAAAAGGCATGGGAACCGGCAGGTACGGGTGTTACTCGTCAGATTATGGGATATGACGGACAAGTGATGTTGGTGAAAGTGAAGTTTGAAAAAGGAGCTATAGGAACCCCTCATACTCATTATCATACACAAACAACTTATGTGGCAAGTGGAAAATTCGAATTTACGGTAGGAAATGAGAAGAAGATAGTGAAAGCCGGTGACGGCATTTATATTGAGCCTGATATTTTGCATAGCTGTGTTTGTTTGGAACCTGGTGTACTTATAGATTGTTTTGCTCCTATGAGAGCTGATTTTTTGAAATAAAACAGGGGTAGGCTTAGCCGTTAAATTTGTTTTATTAACAAAAAATGGGAAACTCTGGCGCTGGTCGCTTGATATTTAGAAACGGCTTTATACATGTTTGTAGGCCGTTTTTTTATACAAAAATGTCCTTTTCTATACAAAAATAGCATTTGAAAAGTGTAAAAGTGTGATGAATAAAAACAATACTTTTACACTTTTTTTTGCATTTGCAGTATGTTTGCTGCCGAAAAAATTATTTCTAACGTAGAACCTTAGATTTATTTATTATGTACAAATTAAAAGAATTATTTTTAATGTTTATCCTCGTCTTTGTGAGTATGTCTGCATATGCACAAAGTTTGACTGTAACTGGAAAAGTCATTGATAGCGAAGGATATGAAGTAATCGGTGGTAGTGTGACTATTAAAGGTGCCGCCGGTGTAGGAACGGTTACGGATGTGAATGGTAACTATTCTTTGAAAGTAAATGATGCATCGAAAGATGTATTGGTGTTTTCGTATGTAGGTATGACTTCCCAAGAAGTAAAAGTTGATGGTAGAAGTGTAATTGATGTAACCTTGAAGGCTGATGCCGTAATGTTGGAAGAAGTGGTTGCAATTGGCTATGCTACCGTTAAACGTAAAGACTTAACGGGATCAGTAGCCTCTGTGAACAGTAAAGAACTTTCTAAAGTTCCGACAAGTGATATAACTCAAGCGTTGGCCGGACGTATGGCCGGTGTTCAGGTTATGCAGAGTGAAGGGGCGCCGGGAGCTTCTATTTCAATTCGTGTTCGTGGAGGTATTTCCATTACTCAAAGCAATGAACCTCTTTATATCATTGATGGTTTTCCGAGTGAAGACGGAATGTCCACCCTTGATCCGGCAGAAATTGAAACTATCGACATTTTGAAGGATGCTTCTGCTACGGCTATTTATGGTGCTCGTGGTGCCAATGGTGTTGTGGTTATAACAACTAAGAGTGGAGGCAAAGAAGGCAAGGCTACCGTGACTTTCGATAGTTATGTGGGCTTCAAGAAAGTGGCAAAGAAGCTGGATGTACTTTCTACAAGGGAATTTGCGTTGCTTGATTATGAACGTCGTTATTATAGCGCCTTTACGGCCAAGAACAGTACGCAAGAAGATTTGGACAAAGCTGTCGCAAACTTCGAAGCACTGTATGGCAAGTATGCCGATATTGATGCCAATTATGCCAATCGTGCAGGTATAGACTGGCAAGATCAAACTTTAGGACGTACGGCCTTGACACAGAATTATCGTGTGGGTGTCTCAGGAGGAACAGATAAATTGAACTATAATTTGGCATATTCTTATTACGATGAAGAAGGAGCTATGGTATATAGCGGTAATAAGAAGCACAATATCTCATTCAACATGAACCATAAGCTGAATGATCGTTTGAGTATTACTGCTCGTATTAGCTATGACCAGATGAAAATTTATGGAATGGGTACTTCCGAAGGTGGTGACCGTTTCAACAAGATGCAACATATCTTGCAGTATCGTCCGATGGTAGGTATCAATGGTACTGATGATTTGCTATTGGGTGATGAAGACCCTCTATTGGTAGATGATACCGGTAATGTGATGCAGAACCCTCTGCTCTCTGCTGCCGAAGAGACTAAAGATCGTGAATATCGCACATTCCAGGCTAATGGAGGCTTTACTTTGAAGTTGATTAAAGGGCTTTCATTCCGTAACACGACGGGTATGCGCTATCAGACACGCCGCAACGATACTTTCTATGGCGACAAGTCTATAACGGCCAAACGTTCAAGCATCAATGGTAGCATTCAGAATATAGAAAACAGTAGTTTCCAAACTTCAAATGTTTTGAATTATAACTGGGCCGGCAAGGGGCACGATATAACTGCCATGCTTGGTCAAGAATATGTTAACCGTTGGAATCGTAGCTTCTCGGCTGCTGCTGCCAACTTCCCGAATGATGATATCGGTTTGGGAGACCTTTCACTTGGTTTGCCGACTGCTGTTTCATCTTCCGAGAATTATGATGATAAGCTTCTCTCTTTCTTTGCACGTTTCAATTACGGTTTCAAAGACAAATACTTGTTTACAGCGTCATTCCGCGCCGATGGCTCTTCTAAGTTCGGTAAGAATAATAAGTGGGGGTACTTCCCGGCATTCTCTGCTGCATGGCGTTTGGGCGAAGAAGAGTTCATTAAGAACCTGAATATATTTTCCGACTTGAAAGTTCGTTTGGGATATGGTATGGCTGGTAATAACCGTATTGACAGCTATGTGAGTCTGCCTATGTTGACTTCTGTTACTTATCCTAATGGCGACTCTACACAACCTGGTTATGTTTCTAAGCAGATACCTAATCCCAACCTGAAATGGGAAGCTAACAAAACATTTAACTTCGGTTTCTTTAACCAGCGCTTGACTATCTCTCCGGAATTTTATATTAACCGCAGTAGCAACCTGTTGCTGAACGCTAAGTTGCCCACATCCTCCGGTTATGACAGCATGGTTATTAATGCCGGTGAAACGGAAAATAAGGGTATTGACCTTACTATCAATTCTACCAACATTATGACTAAAGATTTCACTTGGAATACAGCTGTCACTTTGTCGCACAACAAAAACTCAGTGAAGAAGCTGACAGGTGAAGATGTACAACTTTGGGAAGCCAGCTTCGGCTATAATCAAAATACACACATTATCGGTGTTAATCAGCCGTTAGGACAAATGTACGGATATGTAACAGACGGGCTGTATCAAGTATCTGATTTTGATTATGATGAGGCTACAAAGACTTATACTTTGAAAGACGGCGTACCTTATTCCGGTAAAAAGACGGATGTAAAACCGGGTATGTGGAAATTCAAGAATGTAGACGGCAGCGAGGACAATAAAATTACAGAGAATGACAAAACGGTGATCGGTAATGCTTATCCGAAGTTTTACGGTGGTATTAACAATACTTTCACTTACAAAGATTTTGATTTGAGCATATTCCTGACTTACAGCTTTGGCAACGATGTGTTCAATGCTACCAAGCTGACCAATACCAAGACTGCTTTGCAGAATAAGAATGTGTTGGACATTGCCAATTCCAGCAATCGTTGGGTAGTGGTGAACAAGAAAGGCGAATTGATCACAGATCCGCAGGAAATGGCCGACATAAATAAGGGTAAGACTGTTGCCGCCGTATATGATAATGAGATCGGTGATACTTATATTCACTCATGGGCTGTGGAAGATGGTTCTTATCTGAAGCTGAGCAATATCACTTTAGGTTATACATTCCCCAGAAAGATGCTTAGCAAGATTGGTATAAGCAAATTGCGCTTGTATGCAACAGGTTCCAACCTGCTTACTTGGACTAAATACTCAGGTTTCGACCCTGAAGTTTCTACAATGGGCAGTGGCTTGACGCCGGGTGTGGACTTTGGTGCTTATCCTAAGAGCCGCTCGTTCGTTTTCGGTATTAATTTAGCTTTCTAATGAACCTTAAAAAGAGAATATAATATGATGAAAAAATATAAAATGATTACTTTCTGCGCGCTGATTGCAGCAGGAATTACCTCATGCGAATTGGACGAAAAGCCCACTTCCTACTATGAGAAGGATGCTTATTTCCAAACTTACAACCATGCAAAGATGGCGGTGGTAGGTATTTATGACTGTCTGGCGATTGATAAGCACTATGGACAGTTTGAAATGGCAACTCCGGCTTCGGATGATACCTATTATATACAGGGAACAGGGACAGACAATACGCGTCGTGATATTGCCCACTACATGGTAAAGACAACCAATACATGGATTGCAGACTTATGGAAGTACAAATATATGGGAATAGATCGTGCTAACTATGCCATTGCAAACATCAAGAACATGGAAGGCTATGAAGAAGATGTTGAATTGCAAGCCTGTTTCTTGCGTGCATTCCTGGCATTCGATTTGATAAAATATTGGGGAGATGTTCCATTTAAAACAGAATACACCTTTTCTTACGGCGACATTGCTAACGGTCGTGTGAGTCGTGAAGAGATTTATAAGAGTATTATCGATGACTTGAACTTTGCAAAGAATAACTTGCAACAAGGAAATGCCGAACTTTCTCCTGAAGTGCCTTCGCAGGGAGCAGCCCATGCCTTACTGATGCGTGTTTATCTGCAACGCGCCGGTTATAGCTTACAGCAAGACGGTACTTTGACCCGTCCGGCTGATGATAAGAGAAAGGAATACTTTGATGCTGTGATTACCGAGTGGACTGCTTTCCAAAATAAAGGTTATCATGGTTTTTATGATGGCGGTTATGTGGAATTGTTCAAGGGTTATTCGGGAGGTGTTCTGAACTCTAAAGAAAGTTTGTGGGAAATAGCTTTCAATCCTACGGGCAGTGGTTATAAGGATAACTCCGGTACTTGGGCTACTTACAACGGACCGTTGGTGGAAGCTCCGGGGGCAGGCGCTTCGGCAGAGGTCATGGGACGTGCAAATGCTTTCTTTCGTGTAATGCCGGCTTGGAAAGATTTCTTTGAAGCAGGCGATGAACGTCGTGATGTGATGGTTTGTGACTATCAATACAAGTGGGATGCGACTGAAAAGAAACATAAAAAGACTGTGAATAGGAAAGTGGCGGATTGGTATCCCGGAAAGTGGCGTAGAGAATGGATGCCGTTGGGATTCCTCGATCCCAACAATACGGGTGTAAACTATTGCCCGTTACGCTATGCCGATGTTGTATTAATGGCAGCAGAAGCCTATAATGAAACGGGTAATACTCCGAAAGCCTGGGAATTATTGAACGATGTAAGAGAACGTGCCAAAGCCACCAAGGTCAATTCATTGCAGGAATATAAGAATGTACATAAGAAATTGTATGATTTGCCATTCTTCAACGGTGGTGATGCTGCCGACAATTTCCGTACTGCACTCTATTGGGAACGCGGTTTCGAACTGGCTTTTGAAGGGCAGCGTAAATACGATTTGTTACGTTGGGGCATTTTGGCTGAGACATTGCAGTTGTTCCAAAGCAAAATGGATAAATCATTGAAAGGTAAATACGTTGCCGGTGATAATTTTGTGAAGGGAAAACATGAGTTATTCCCTATACCATTGGGAGAATTGCAAGCTAATCCCGCTTTAAATAATCAGAATAATCCTGGTTATGAATAAGATATTATTGCTATAAATAGCAGGATGTCATTCTGTTTGAAATGTTGAAAGATGTTTCAGAGCTGAAAAGGTTAACTCATTCCATTTTCAGTTCTGTTAAACATCTTTCTGCTTTTCAAGGCTATTGCAGCGATGATTAATATAAATGAATTATTGATTGTTTTCAAAAAACGCATTTTGTAAGAAATTTGTTACGTAAAGTCCTATAAAAAATGAAGAAAGTATCATTGTCCTATTTCGTTATTGGTATTGCATTATACACTTTGTCGGGATGTTCCTCCAAGCACGCAGAGAAAGCGGATTATACTTGGCTGAAATATGCGATAGAAACATCTGCTGCACAATTGGAATACACAGTCTCGGAAATTGGCGACTCTGTATTATTGCCCCGTTCCATTTGGACGGGCTATGATGTGAACTTCTTGTGTCAGCAGTTGGAAAAGAAACAGTTGATAGGCAAGGATTCTGCCCGGTTGAAACCTATACATGATAATTTAGGGAGTCGTCGTTATTGTTTCTCAATCTATGATTGGACGAGTGGCTTTTTCCCCGGTAATCTGTGGTATGCCTATCAACTGACAGGCAATGAGGAATTTAAAAAGGAAGCTGTCAAGTTTACGAACTACTTATATCCGTTGCGTGAATATAAAGGTACACACGATATAGGGTTTATGATGAATTGTAGTTTTGGGAATTCTTACCGTCTATGCCCCGTTGACAGTGTTCGTCAGGCATTGATACAAACAGCCGATAACCTGTGCGGTCGTTTTAATCCGGAAATTGGCTGCATCCGTTCATGGGACTTCGGTAAATGGAATTTTCCTGTTATCATTGACAATATGATGAATTTGGATCTGCTGTTTTATGTAAGTCATCTTACCGGGGATGATAAGTATAAGGAGCTGGCTCTAAAACATGCCGAAACAACAATGAAAAACCATTTTAGAGATGATTACTCATCTTATCATGTAGTTAATGACGGAACGGTAGAAAAGAAATGCACACATCAGGGGCAGAAAGATGATTCTTCGTGGGCGCGCGGACAGGCATGGGGCTTATATGGTTACACTTCTTGCTATCGTGAATCAAAAAATGCGGAATTTTTGCGACAGGCTGAGAATATAGCTGCATTGATTATGCGGCGTGTGAAAACGGAAGATGCGATACCTTTGTGGGACTATGATGCTCCTGATATGCCGCAGACCCCTCGTGATGCATCAGCTGCTTCTATAACGGCTTCTGCTTTAATAGAACTGAGCACGTTGGTTGAGGATGGACAAATTTATTTTGACTATGCCGAGAGACTGCTCAAAAACCTCTCATCGGAGGCTTATCTGGCAAAGGTCGGTACGAATCAAGGGTTTATCCTGATGCATTCTACGGGGTCATTGCCCAACGGTTCTGAAATAGATACGCCGATTAACTATGCTGACTATTATTATTTGGAAGCACTGCTTCGTTATATGAAAGTAAAGGGGCTTAACTATAAGAATATTTAATCTTATTATTATATATCATGAAAATAATGAAATTCATTTTAAGTGTTTTCTTGCTGACCATCGCCATTATTGCAGATGCACAGCAACTCCGAAAAGAGGCTTTTGACTTATTGAATCTGGATTATCCGGGTTTGGAGAAAGTAAAAACTGCATGCTCCCGGCAGCAATGGGAGGAGGCTGCACAGGAATTACTGGCCTATTATCGCAACCGTACCGACATTGCACATCCGGATATCGATTTAAAGAATCTCGCCATATCCAAAGAGGAACAGAAGTGGGCGGATGATGCCATGGATCACACCTTTTTTGTACATAAAGGTTATCAGCCTTCGTACAACTATGGTAAGGATATTAACTGGGAGTATTGGCCTGTGAAAGACAACGAACTGCGCTGGCAACTACACCGTCACAAATGGTTTACTCCTATGGGCAAAGCCTATCGTATATCCGGCGATGAAAAATATGCAAAGGAATGGGCTTTCCAGTATATAGATTGGATAAAGAAGAATCCATTGGTAAAAATGGAAAAAGAAAATTTTGAACTTGTCAGTGCCGGCGAGGTAAAAGAGGATGCTGATAATGTGCATTTTGCATGGCGTCAGTTGGAAGTCAGCAACCGCTTGCAAGATCAAACCTGCCAGTTTCTCCTGTTTTGCCCCGCGGAGGCTTTTACTCCTGAGTTCCTGACAGAGTTCTTGGTGAATTATCATCGTCATGGTGCATATCTTTTTAAGAATTATTCTGCGGAGGGTAATCACCTGTTGTTTGAAGCCCAGCGTATGGTATATGCAGGTGTTTTCTTTCCGGAGTTTAAGGATGCCGCTACTTGGAGAGAAAGTGGAATCAATATTCTGAATCGCGAAATCAAGAAGCAAGTATACGATGACGGCGGTCAATATGAGTTGGATCCCCACTATCATCTGGCTGCAATCAATATATTCTGCAAGGCTCTGCGCATGGCGGATTGCAATGGTTTCCGCAATGAGTTCCCGGCAGAATATCTGGATACCGTAAAGAAGATGATTGAGTTCTATACCAATATTTGTTTTCCCGACTATACCAATCCTTGTTTCAGTGATGCCAAGTTAGGCGATTATAAGTCTGAGCTTGCTAATTATCGTGATTGGGTTACGCTTTTCCCGGATAGTGAATGGATACGTTATTATGCCACAGAAGGTCGTGAAGGAGCTCCGTTGCCTTATCTGTCTCATGGTTCATTGGCTTCCGGTTTCTTCACTTTTAGAAGCGGTTGGAAGAAAGATGCGGCCGTAGTGGTAGTCAAGGCTGGTCCTAAAGGTGAATGGCACTGCCAGCCGGATAACGGCACCTTTGAATTCTGGTTTAATGGAAAGAACCTCTTTCCGGATTCCGGTGCGTATGTTTATGCCGGGAGCGACGAAGTGATGAAGCTGCGTAACTGGTTCCGTCAGACACGCGTACACAATACATTGACGTTGGATGGCCGTAACTTCGAAACTACGCAGTCTGTAACTAAATTGTGGCAACCGGAGGGTAGGGAACAGATTCTGGTTACTGAAAATCCAAGTTACCAAGGGTTGAAACATCGCCGTACGGTGTTCTTTGTCGAACAGACTTATTATGTTATCGTAGATGAAGCGGTTGGTGATGCCAAGGGAACGGTGAATTTGAATTATCACTTTTGTGAAGGAACGGTAAATGTTGATGTAAAAAAGAATATGGCAACTACGGCTTATGCGGGTCCGAGTAACGTGAAGCTGCAATGTTTCCCGGAAAAGAAGGCGTCTTTAAAGAAAGAAGAGGGCTGGCGCTCTATCGCTTATCGCCAACGTGTTCCCCGTACTTCATTGTCTTTCGATATACATAAGGACGATGCGGAAGCCGTACGTTATATAACCGTTATCTATCCGGTGAAAGATGCCGCCTCTTATCCGGTATTGAAAGCAAAATTCTTGAACAAAGATTTTGATGAAAAAGGTGTCAAAGTGGAAGTTTCCGTAAACGGTGTGGCACGTCAATTAATGTCTCAGCTTAAATAAGCTAATAATCTATGAATCGATTATCATACATATTACTGCCTCTTGCTGCTACCGGGATTTCGGCTTGCACATCCCGGAAAGCGGAAGTAAAGCGGCCTAATATCATCTTTATGATGACAGATGACCATACCACGCAGGCAATGTCGTGTTACGGAGGACGCCTTATCCAGACCCCGAACATGGATAGGATAGCCAATGAGGGGCTCCGTATGGATAATTGTTATGCGGTTAATGCGCTTTCCGGTCCTTCACGAGCTTGTATCCTGACGGGCAAATTCAGCCATCTCAATGGTTTTACCGATAATGCAAGCACTTTCGACGGCAGTCAGCAAACCTTTCCCAAGCTATTGCAAACGGCCGGCTATCAGACTTCAATAATCGGTAAGTGGCACTTGATAACCGAGCCGCAAGGCTTTGATTACTGGTGCATCTTGAGTGGTCAGCATGAGCAGGGCGATTACTATAATCCCGATTTTATTGAAAATGGTAAGCATGTGGTAGAGCAAGGCTATGTAACCGATATTGTCACAGATAAAGCGATTGAGTATTTGGAGCACCGGGACAAAAGCAGACCTTTTTGTATGATGTTCCATCAAAAAGCTCCTCATCGGAACTGGATGCCGGCTCCCCGTCATTTGGGAATGTTCAATAACACGATTTTTCCTGAACCCGGTACGCTTTTCGATATCTATGAAGGCAGAGGACGTGCGGCTAAAGAACAGGATATGTCGATTGAACATACGCTGACTGATGATTGGGACTTGAAGTTGCTGACTCGTGAGGAAATGCTGAAAGACACTGCCAATCGTCTTTATCAGGTTTATAAGCGTATGCCGGCTGTCGTACAGAACAAGTGGGATTCTGTCTATGCACAGCGTATCTCGGAGTATCGCAGTGGCAATCTGAAAGGTAATGCGTTGGTTAGTTGGAAATACCAGCAATACATGCGCGACTATCTGGCCACCGTAGTTGCTGTGGACGAGAATATCGGAAGGTTGCTCAATTATTTGGAGAAGATCGGTGAATTGGACAATACAATCATTGTCTACACCTCCGATCAGGGGTTCTTTTTGGGTGAGCATGGTTGGTTCGACAAACGTTTTATGTACGAAGAATGTCAGCGTATGCCGATGATTATCCGGTATCCCAAAGCGATCAAGGCAGGAAGCACCTCAAATGCGATAGCCATGAATATAGACTTTGCCCCCACATTCCTGGATTTTGCAGGAGTGGAAATTCCGGAAGATATTCAGGGAATATCTTTGAAACCGGTTCTTACCAATGAAGGTAATGAGCCTTCCGATTGGCGGAAAGCTGCATATTATCATTACTATGAGTATCCTGCCGAACATTCGGTGAAACGCCATTATGGTATTCGTACGACAGATTTCAAGCTGATCCATTTTTATAATGATGTGGATGAATGGGAAATGTACGATATGCAGAATGATCCGCACGAGTTGAATAACCTGTATGGTAAACCTGAATATGCTGCCAAGCAAGCCGAGCTTATGCTGCTGTTGAAAGATGTGCAGGAGCAATATGCAGACTATGACCCTGACGAGAAGGTAAAAGAACTGTTCAAAGGTGACAGGCGGTTTATGGAGAATCGGTGAAAAGTCGAGGAATCCTTGCCCGAACTTGATATTTACCGGAAGAATACCTATATTTGCTACCAATCAATCATTCAGAGAATATATCTATGGACAATAAATTTGTAGTAAATATAGGTCGCCAGTTAGGTAGTGGCGGACGGGAGATAGGAGAGAAACTGGCCGTCAGACTGGGGATAGACTTCTATGATAAAGAGCTGATTAACCTTGCTTCCGAAGAAAGTGGATTGTGCCGGGAATTCTTTGAGAAAGCCGATGAAAAGGCTTCGCAGGGAATCATAGGCGGGTTGTTCGGTATGCGTTTCCCGTTCATTAGTGATGGAGCTATGCCTGCAACCAATTGTCTGAGCAACGATGCGCTGTTTAAGGTACAAAGCGATGTGATACGTAAACTGGCTTCCGAAAAGTCCTGTTTGTTTGTCGGGCGTTGTGCCGACTATATTTTGCGGGATAATCCACGCTGTGTCAATGTCTTTATCTCCTCATCGCGTGAGGATCGTATAGCCCGTTTATGTCATCTGCATTCCATTTCGGAGGATGCGGCGGAAGAGAAGATGAATAAGGCAGATAAGCGGCGAGCGGAATATTATAACTATTACAGTTATAAGACTTGGGGCGCAGCGGCTACCTATCATCTTTGCATCGATTCATCTGTATTGGGCATTGACGAGACTGTGAGTTATATAGAAGAGTTTGTGAGGAAGAAACTGAAGTTGTAGTTTTATAATCATTAATAAATTCGGGAGGAATTTTACTATAATTTTGATAGAATTATAGTAAAATTCCTCCCGAATTTATTAATAGCTTGAAAACTCTTTTGTATTTTACATCATTGCCAGTAATATCATCTGTCCGGCCAGAATGCGCAGGAACATTGTCAACGGATAAACCGTAGAATAACCAACTGACGGCGCGTCGTTGCCTGATGCCTGATTAGAGTATGCCAATGCGGGTGGGTCGGTGTTACTACCGGCAATCAGACCCATCAGCGTGAAATAATTGACTTTACAATAAAGTCGGGCAATTATACCGATTATCAGCAATGGAATGGTAGTAATCAGGAAACCGTAACCCACATACGACAAACCGCTTCCTTCCACTACCGTCTGTACGAAATGTTCTCCCGCTTCTATACCTACACTGGCAAGGAAGAGGACGATA
>OCHK01001592.1_pt1 | contig 17138 bp, 9 predicted proteins | sample 1538551 | NCBI WGS metagenome assembly OCHK01 (sample SAMN04571707, study PRJEB22368) | human gut metagenome | biome: human gut; material: stool | host: Homo sapiens | place: Luxembourg | collected 2012-08-31
ACTGGACCTGCACTACCACCACGAATCGATCGACATCTTCTTCAAGGCCCTGCGGATGATGGACGCCAACGGCCACCGGGGCGAATTCCCGGCCGCGTACCTCGCCACGGTCGAACGGATGATCGACGCCTATATCGACTGTTCGTTCCCGGACTACACGACGCCGCTGTTCAGCGACAACCGGTTCCGGGAGAGGGAGGAACTGATGCCCTACTACCGCGCGTGGGCCGAGGTCTTCCCCGCCAACGCCGCAATCCGGTGGATGGCGACCGAAGGCCGCGAGGGAACCGCCCCGGAGCACCTTTCGCAGGCGCTGCGCACCTCGGGATTCTACGTCCTGCGCAGCGGCTGGGACGCCGACGCCACGGTGATGGTCCTCAAGGCCGGGCCGCAGGGATTCTGGCACTGCCAACCCGACAACGGCACGTTCGAACTCTGGCACCGGGGCCGCAATTTCTTCCCCGACTCGGGCTGTTACGTCTATGCGGGCGACAAGGAGGTGACCGACCAGCGCAACTGGTTCCGCCAGACGCAGGTGCACAACACCCTGACGCTCGACGGCCGGAACCTCGAACACACCGATTCGAAATGCCTGCGCTGGGAGACGGACGACGCGACGCACATCGTGACGGTCGGGAATCCCTCCTACGAGGGCCTCACCCACCGCCGCACGGTGTGGTTCGTCGACCGGCAGTTCTTCGTCATCGCCGACGAGGCGTCCGGAACGGCCGAAGGAGAGGTCGGCCTGCACTACAACCTCGTGGAGTGCGACCCGGCGGAGGATTTCGCCGCGTGCTCCGCAGCGACCCGCTTCAGCGACAGCAACAACCTGCTGCTGAAAGTTTTCGGAGCGGAGCGGATGGAACGCCGCGAAGGCTGGGTGTCGCGCACCTACCGTCAGCGCACGGAACGTCCGGCCTACGCCTTCACGGTGCGGAAGCGGGCCGGGAAGCCCGTGCGGCTGGTGACGGTGCAGCTTCCGGCGGAGGATGCCGCGGGGCAGCGCGTCGAAGCCGTCTGGCGCGGGAACCGGCTGCAAGTCAAAATCAACGGAACAAAATACAACCTAAAATAACTGCCATGAACCGAATCCTGATGACCCTCTGCGCCGCACTGACGCTCGGCGCGGCATCGGCCGCCGGAACCACCCCGGCTCTGGGCGACGAAAAGTCGCTCTACGACCTGCTGGACCTCGAACGTCCGGGCATGGAGGCCGTGAAGAAAGCCGTCGCCAAAGGCAACGTCGCCGCCGCGGACAAGGAACTGCTGAAATATTTCCGCACGCGCAAGCCCGTAGAACTCTTCGGCCTCGACCTGGAGAACGTCAAGGTGAACAAACTCGAGCAGAAGCAGGCCGACGAAGCCCTGGAGCACAAATTCTACGCCCACAAGGGCTACCAACCCTCGTATTTCTACGGCGACGACATCGACTGGCGCTACTGGCCCGTGAAGGACAACGAACTGCGCTGGCAGCTGCACCGCCACTACTGGTTCATTCCGCTGGCCAAGTGTTACTACACCACGGGCGACGCGAAATACATCGACGCCTGGATGGACCAGTACACCGACTGGGTGAAGAAAAACCCGCTGGACGGCGTCAAACGGCTGAAGGCTGCGGGAGCTTCCGCGGCCGAAATCGCCGCCGAAAAGGAGAACATCCGCTTCGCATGGCGTCCGATGGAGGCCGGACGCCGTCTGCAGGACCTGCTGACGGAGTTCGCGCTGACGATTCATTCGCCGCACTTCACGCCCCGGTTCCTCAACCTCTTCCTGCGCACCTACCGCCAGCACGCCGACCACATCCTGCACAACTACTCCAAGCAGGGCAACCACCTGCTGTTCGAAGCCCAGCGGATGCTGTTCGCGGGCATCTATTTCCCGGAGTTCCGCGAAGCGCAGGAGTGGCGTCGCAGCGGCATCGAGATTCTCAACCGCGAAATCGGCGTACAGGTCTATCCCGACGGGATGCAGTTCGAGCTGGATTTCGGATACCACATCGCCGCCATCGACATCTTCCTCAAGGCCCTCGGCATGGCCCGCGCCAACGGTTATGAGGGCGAATTCCCGGCCAGCTACATCGAGACGGTCGGGAAGATGACCGCCGTCACCTGGAACCTGCTCTTCCCCGACTGGTCCAACCCGATGTTCGGCGACACCAAGAGCCACGACAAAAGCTCCCTCCAGCGACAGTTCCGCAGCTGGAGCAAGGTGTTTCCCGGCGACAAACAGCTGCAATGGTTCGCCACGGAGGGCCGCAAGGGCGCCCTTCCCGACTACACTTCGCAGCAGTTCCCGGAATCGGGATTCTACGTCCTGCGCACGGGATGGGACAAGAACGCCACCGTGACGGTCGTGAAGGCCGGTCCCCCGGCGTTCTGGCACAACCAGCCCGACAACGGCACGTTCGAGTACTGGCGCCGGGGGCGCAACTTCTTCCCCGACTCGGGCAGCTACGTCTACGGCGGCGACAGCGCCGTGCTGGCCCAACGCAACTGGTTCCGCCAGACCCGCGTGCACAACACCGTGACGCTCGACGACCGCGACCTCGAAAAGACCGACTCGAAACTCCTGCTCTGGGACGCGACGCCCGAGCTGACGACGCTGGTGACCGAAAACCCCTCCTACGAGGGCCTAACCCACCGCCGGGCGATGTTCTTCACCGGGGAGGGCCTGCTGGTGATCGCCGACCAGGTTTCGGGCCCGGCTGCCGGGAATGTCGGGGTGCATTTCAACCTCTGCCCGGGCCGGATCGAATACGCCAGGGACGGCACCGTGCGCACGCTGTTCGCCGACGGCAACAACATCCGCATCAAGACCTCGGCGACGGTCCCCGTGCAGATCCGCGAGGAGGAGGGATGGGTTTCAACCGCCTATCGCAAGAAGGAGGAGCGTCCGGCCTACGCCGTCGAGGCGCAGAAGACCGCCGGCGGCGAACTGCTGTTCATCACGGTGATCGCCCCCGACGAGGCGCCTTTCCAGGGTTCGATCGCCATCGTTCCGCAAAAGGCCCCCGTGGGCGACACGTTCCGCTTCGCGGTGCGTGTGGGCGCCAAAACATACGATTTAGGGTATGAACTCAAATAAGGCTCCGATGACAATCATGTATCCAGTCCTGCTGCTGCTGGCCTGCACGCCGGACGTTGCCCGGGAAAAAGAGGCCCCGAACGGGTTTACAGCGCTGCCCGAGCGGGTGAACATCCAGGCCGACTCGGCCCGGATGAGTCAGGTGATCGACAACGAGTGGGTCGCCGTGGGCATCCGCAAGGACGAAACACTCGGCCTCGATCATTCCCGCATGTACGGCGGAAAGCCCTCCTACCGCTTCACCCTCGGACGCGACGACAACACGCTCGAAGGCTACGCCCCGGGCGAGACCAAAGGCCGTTCGGAACTTGCCTGGTGTTATGCCACGGCAGCCGATTTCGCAGGTCTTCCCGACAAGGCCTACTCCGACGCCCAGCGGATGAAGACCGTCTACCACCACGGCAAGGGCATCTGCCCGCAGGGCACGTCGTGGAGCTACACGTTCGCGGTCCGGATTCCCGCGGAGTTGAGTCCCGAGGTGTCGACGATCTTCGCCCAGTGGCACGGCATGCCCGACCGGACGCTGGTGACGGCTCCCGACGGCCGTGTGATGAAGCTCCCGGCGGAGGAGTTCCTCGCCATGCAGGACACCGTCATCATCAAGAAAGACATCGTCTACGAACGCGTGGAAACCGTGGATACGAAGGGCAACAAAGTCTGGAAAGCCGGCAAGCCGACAGGCTGGAAAGTCGAACAGGGCGGCTATCCTCCGCTGGCGTTCGGGTTCTCGAACGGGTATTTCTACATCAAGGCCAACTCCGACCGCCGCTGGTTCACCGACAAAACCGACCGCTGCAACGCCAATGCAGCCAAGGCCAAGGTGATGGTTCCCGTCACCTCGGAGTTCAAAGCCTCGACGATCGCCGCGCGGATGCCCTTCAGCGAGTTCCCGAAGGACCGCTGGGTCACCTTCACCGTGGAGATCGACTGGACGCAGTACGGCGGCGAAGCCGAGACGATCGTGCGTCCGGGACGCCTCGACGTACGGATGGCCTGCGACGGCCGGACGAACCACCTGGTAGACAACGAGCAGATACTCATAGGCCGCAACGACGAGGACGGCTACTACTTCAAATTCGGCATCTACCGCGTGGGCGACAGCACCGAGCCCGTGAGTTACAATCTCGCCGGATATGCCCAGCGGCAGCGCTGATCCGGGGCAAAAACAACAGAAAGAGGCGGGATTTCGGTCCCGCCTCTTTTCGTTCATGCGCGATTGCCATACCGGGCCCGCCATGTCGGGGTATTTCCGGATTACTGGCCCCAGCCAGGGTTCTGCTTGCATTTGGGCATCATGTCGAGATCGCGCTGCGGAATGGGCAGCAGTTCGTGGCGGCCTTTGATGATGTACCGCGAGACGGCATAGTTGGCATTGGAATACCAGTCGACCAGCTCCTGGGCGGTCTCCATAACGCGGTCATAGTAGATGCCCCAGCGGATCAGGTCCTGCTTGCGGTGGCCTTCGAAGCAGAGCTCGTAGGCACGCTCCTTGCGGATCGCCTCGCGCAGGTCCTCGCGCGAAAGACCATAGGAAAGGTCGTGCTTCGTGTCGCCGAAACCACGGCGGCGCACAGCGTTCACGGCGTCCACGGCATCGACGACCGAGCCGCCCGACTCGTTGAGCGCCTCGGCGAAGAGCAGCAGCACGTCCGAATAGCGCAGAATGTACCAGTTGACGTTCGACTTGTCGTTGTTGACGATGTAGTTCGCCGCTTCGACATACTTCTCGGTGTCCCACTTGCCCGGCGTGAACAACTGACGCTGGCGGTTCTTCTGCTCCTCGGAGGGAGTCGCGCCCGAAATGGTCGAGAAATAGGTGATCGGGCCGCTACCCAGCGTATGATCGTATTTGTAGTCGGCGATCGAAAGCGCCATGCGGGGATCGTTCTGCGCCTCCCACTCGCGGGTAAAGTTATAGGTCACTTTCCAGTTGGCGGCATTGCGTCCGCGCTCGCCCTCGACCGTGGTGGCCGACACACCGTTCCATTTGCCGATACGTCCGGCCGTGTTGTCGCTGTCGAGGCCCGTCGGCGAGTAGAACGACACTTCGATCAGGCTTTCGCCCGCATCCCAGATACCGTTGCAGGTGTTCTTCCAGACGGTTTCGTAGTCGGAGATCAGACGGTGCTTGCCCGACTCCACGACGCGGCGGGCGGCCTTCTCGGCCTCGGCCCATTTCGACTCGTCGCGCACGGGATAACCGGCCCACGTGCAGTAGACCTTGGCCAGCAGGCCCAGCGCGGCCCCCTTCGAGAAACGATAGGCGTTGGTCGTGCGCCGGGTGTCGTCGACGGCCCACGGAAGCACCTCGGCGGCATATTTCAGGTCCTCCTCGATATAGGCGTAGACATCCTTGGCAGCGGTCTGCTCGAAGGTCTCGTCCTTCCTGCGCGAATCGGCCGTCGAGGTCATCAGCACCACGTTGCCGTACCAGCGCACCAGCTCGAAATAGAACAGCGCACGCAGCGCACGGGCCTCGCCCAGGTAAATAGTGGCCAGTTCGCGGTCCGAAGAGCCCCAGTTGTCCATACGACCCGAAACGGTCTCGATGAAGTCATTGGCATCGTAAATCGCCGAGTAGAGCTTCTGCCACGTGCGGGAGATCTGCGACGTCGAGGCGTTGTGGGAATTGGTCGGAATCTCGCGGAACGAAGTCGTCGAACTGCCCTCGCACTGGGCAATGTCGGTCGAGATCGTGAACAGCAGCGACAGGTGATACGAATAGGTATACTCGTTCGCCAGGTTCTTGTAAACGCCCTGGAGGACGGTCTCCGCCTCCTTGGCATTGTTCAGGTAGTTGTCCTTGCCGGTCTCCGAATAGGACTCTTCGTCGAGCAGATCGGAGCACGAGGCGAACAGCAGGCAGAGCGGCAGGCAGTATAAAAGTATCTTTTTCATGGTTTTTATCGTATTAGAAGGTCAGATCGATACCGAACGTATAGACTTTGCTCTTCGGATAGGCTCCCCAGTCGAGCGAAGGGGTCATGGGATTCGACGCACGCATACTCACCTCGGGGTCGTAGCCCGAATAACCCGTCACCACGAAGAGGTTCTGGGCCGTGAAGTAAAGGCGCAGTTTCGAAACATAGAACTTGCGCGTCCACTGCTGCGGGAACGTATAACCGACGGTCAGGTTCTTCAGACGCAGGAACGAACCGTCCTCGATGAAGCGCGAGTAAATCTCGTTCTTGATATAACCGTCCCAGGCCGGCACCTTGTTCGAAGCGTTGGTCGCCGTCCAGCGGTCGGCCACCTCGGCCATCAGGTTGGAACGCTGGTCCTGCGTCTGCGAAGCGTAGAGGCGGGTGGCGTTGTAGACGTCGTTGCCGTAGTTGAACTGGAACATGAAACTCAAGTCCACGCCCTTGTACGACAGGGTATTGGTGATACCGCCGTACCATTTGGGCGTGCCGTTTCCGATCACCGTGCGGTCGGCCGTCGTGATCACGCCGTCACCGTCGGTGTCCTTGTATTTGACCATACCCGGCTTCACGGCCACTCCGGCGTGGTCTGTGATGTCCGTAACGCCCTCCTTGAGGACATACTCGCCCGTGGCGGCATTGACGTTGAAATCCGAAGTCTGGTAGACGCCGTCGAAAACATAGCCGTAGATCAGGCCCAGCGACTGACCGATGCGGGCCGTGTAGTCGTAACCCGTGTAATCGCTGTTCCAGCTCGCCGTGGTCATCATCTCCTTCGCTTCGCCGGCCAGCGCACGCAGTTCGTTGCGGATGAACGAAATGTTGAAATCGGTCGTCCAGCGGAAGCCGCTCTTCGAGGCGATGTTCGTCGAGTTGATCGCAATCTCGACACCCTTGTTGCGAATCTTACCCACATTCATCCACTGCGACGCGAAACCCGAGACATAGGCGCGGTTGGCGGCCATCAGCAGGTCCTTCGTATCCTTGAGGAAGAAATCCGTCGTGACGTTCAGGCGGTTGCGGAACAGACCCAGGTCGATACCGATGTTGGTGCTCTGCGAGGCCTCCCACTTGATGCTCTCCGGCAGCTGCTTGGGCGACAGGACCGTGATGACGTTGTTGCCGTAGCCGTACTTGCCCTGCGAATAGAGTTCCAGCGAGAGGTAGTTGGTGATGCGGTCGTTGCCCACGACACCCCAGCCGGCACGCAGCTTCAGGTTGGAGACGACATCCTGTTTCTTCATGAAATTCTCCTCCGAGATGCGCCATGCCGCCGAGAACGACGGGAAATAACCCCACTTGTTGTTCTTGCTGAACACCGTCGAACCGTCGGCACGAATCGTCGCCGTAAAGAGGTAACGGTCCCGGAAATTGTAGTTCGCACGTGCGAAGAACGAGACGAGCAGCTTGTCCGAACGGTTCGAATTCGCTGTGGTCGGCGTAGCGCCCAGCCCGAGGTTGTCGTTGGCGATGTTGTCGAACGGGAAATCGGTGGCTCCGGCCAGCAGGTACTCCGATCCCTGGAACGCGGTCTCCTGCCCGAGCATCACGTCGAAGGCATGGCCCCGCTTACGCTCGTATTTATAAGTCAGGTAGTTGAAATTCGTCCAGCGGACATTGCGCGTCATACGGGTCGAACCGTAGGGAGTCTGGCCGTTGCGGTAGGCCTCCTTCGATCCGTCCTGATAGAAGACGTAGTTGCGGGCGTTGGAGGTGTTGTACGTTCCGGCGGTGCGGAAGGTCCAGCCCTTGCCGAAATCGATGTTCAGCGCCAGGTTGCCCGACCACATTTCGGTCTTCGTGGTGTTGATCACCGACTCGGCCTGCTTGATGGGGTTCACCTGCGAGAGCGACTCCGAGGACTCAAGCTCCAGCGGGTCGATCGACGACGCCAGCAGCTCCTCGTCGGTCATCTTGAGGCCAGCCGTGGGACGTGCACGCAGAATCTGCGCCAGCATGTTGAAACGCCCGTTGTCGCCCGAGGTGCCCACACCGCGCTTGTCGGTGTTGGCGTAGTTGACCGTGGTTTCGATCGTCACGGCTTTCGAAATTTTATGGCTCACGCGCACCTTGGCCGTGATCTTGTTGAAGGCGCTGTTCTTAAAGATACCGTTCTCGAGGAAGTCGGCGAACGAAAAGGCGTACTTGGTCTTGTCGTTGCCGCCCGAAACCGAGACGTTGTGGTCCTGCGACCAAGTGGGACGGAACGTTTCGTTCTGCCAGTCGACGCCCTTCACGTTGCGATAGTCCTCGATCGACTGATACCGGTAGGGAATGCCGTTGTCGTCGTTCCCGGCCTTGTAGTAGGTCGAACCGAACTTGTCGGGCCACGCCTCGGTCTGCAGTTTCACGAATTCATAGGGCGAAAGCAGATCGAGGGTCCCGGAAATCTGGCGGTAGCTGGCCGAACCGTTGTAAGTCACGACGGGACGCCCCACCTTACCGGATTTGGTCGTCACCATCACCACACCGTTGGCCGCACGCGAACCGTAGATGGCCGACGAAGAGGCATCCTTGAGCACCTCGATCGACTCGATGTCCGAGTTGGAGAGGTAGTCGATGTTGTCGACCTGGAACCCGTCGACGATGTAGAGCGGCGAAGTGTCACCGTTGACCGACCCCACACCGCGCACCTTGATGTCGAAACCGGCACCCGGAGTACCGTCCGTAGCGGTGATCTGCACACCGGCGATCTGGCCTCCGAGGGCCTCCATCACCGAACCGGTCTTGAAGCCTTCGACATCCTTCGAGGAGACCGAAGCGACCGAACCCGTCAGGTCGCCGCGCTTCACGGCGCCGTAACCCACGACCACCACTTCGTCCATGATGTTCGCTTCGGGAACGAGTTTAATGTCCAGCCGGGTCTGGGCGGCGATCTTCACCTCCTGGGACTTATAACCCAGGTAGGAGAAAACCAGCACGTCGCCCGTCTTGACCGGAATCGCGAACATACCTTTCAGGTCGGTCGAAACGCCCTGCGTCGTGCCCTTGACCACGACGTTGGCTCCGATAGCCGGCTGGTCGTTCTCATCGACGACCTTACCCGTTATCTTGTTCTGGGCCGACGCCGCGAAGGCCAGCATCAGGGCGAGAAGGGTCAGCACCCCTCTCAGCCCGAAAGCCCGGTTTATCATGTATTTCATAGGTTTCATGTTCAGTTAGGTTTAAAATTTCTCGTCGAACCAAATCCAGATGGGGAAGATCTGCGAGCCGGAGTTGATACCGCCCGAATTGCCATCCGTGACGAAAGTCATCTGGGCGATGAACGCACCGTTGGCTGCCACATTGTTCGAGTCGATCCATTTGTTGGCATTCACGACGACCGATTTGGTGGCAGGTTCCACATAGGCCAGCGCCGAGCCCAGACGCGCCGTATTCACGTAATAGGAAATCGGGTCTTTCGAACCGGTGCCCACCGTTGCCGAACCGATGCTGTTGTAGTACGCCTTCCACATCTGATACAGGAACGTGTCGGTACTTGCAGCCGGAGTGCCGTCCTTGTGCGACGCGGGACCGCCGATATTGTAGTAGTTGAACGTGCGGCGGTAATCCAGCAGGAACGACGAAAGATTGGGCACACCGGTGATTTCCGGAACAACCGAGGTTCCTCCCCGGCGCGGATTGACCTGCATGACGAACGGTTTGTAACGAACCGTCACGCCGGACACGGGAACGTGGAACGAGAAGAAAACGGGAACCGTGATCGACGTCTCGCCGACCTCGCCTTCACCGGCGGTAGCCGTCACCAGGACCAGACCGCCGTTGCCGGACTTGAATCCCTTCGGCGTGATGGCACCCGTCTCCGAATCAATCAGCGTACCCGAACACTGGTGCTTGATCTTGATCGACCACGAAAGTTTCGTGCCCGGTTTGGCGTCGGTCGTCGGCGTCAGTTCCGTGAAATCCGCGGCGGCCGCGAAATAGAACTGGTTGGCATAGTTTTCAACCGGAGTGAGGCCGAGGTTATTGCCGTAAGTAATCGTCGTGAAATAGTAAGGATTCTCGTTGACGGTCAGTTTGAGGGTGGTTTCCGCCTCGCCTTTCAGGTTGGAAGCCTTGACGGGAATGTCATACACCCCCATCGGGATCGAATGTCCCTTGGCGGCCGAAACATCGCCCGTCACCGGATCGATCGAAATCTGGCCCTGAACTCCGGCGGGAACGTCGCCCAGCGAGAAGGTCACCTCGTCGCCGACGAAACCGGCCTTCTTGGAAACCTTGAACTCTCCGCCCTGAATCGCCACAGCATCCTCATAGCCAAACTTATCGGATTCGATAGGAGCTATGAACTCGATCACGCTCAACGTATAGGCGCCGTCGAAATCGGTCGAGCCGAAACTGTTCTTCACCGTGAGGTCGAGCGTATAGGAGGCATCGATGGGCAATTCGCTGCCGGCATCGACCGAGACGACACCCGTAGCCGGATCAATCTTGATTTTGTCGGTCGGATCGGTTCCCTCGGCCGGAATCACCTGTTTGATAGCCCACACGACCTCGTCGGGCGAACCCTTCAGCGAAGGCGTCGAACCCTGGAAAGCCATGTTGTATTCCATACGCCCCGAAGCCGAAGGATAGCGCACCTCCAACGGCTCGCTGGTGATGCGTGCCGTCAGCAGATTCTCATAGGTCGCCGAACCCGCATAAGTTTCGATCTTGACAGGCAGCGGATAACTGCCCGGCATCACCTCGCCCGTGAATTCAGCGTTATATGTCACAACGCCGTCTTTGGAGATGGTAAAGTATTCGAAACCCTCCGCCTGAACGAGCGAATAGTTCAGAATCGACACCGACTCGCCCACCGGCGCCACCGTGACCGAAGCTTCGGTGGTCTCCAGTTCGGCATAGGGAATCACGAGCGTCGGCTCGCTCACCTCGATCGCCTCGGGCGTGGCGGAAACCATCCGCACCACGAAGATATTCTCGAAGCGGTAGGCGCCGCCGCCGGCCTGACACGCGATCGTCAGTTTGTAGGTACCGGGATCGAGGGCATCCGTATTCGAGATGCTGACCATGCCGGTATCGGCACCGATCGAGAAGCACTCGGACGTGAAGGCCTTGTCGTCGAGCGTGATGCCCGCAATCGAGAAGTTGGACGGCGCGGGGCCGTAGTAGGTCGGGGTGCCCGACACGAAATTCATCGAAGGACCGATGTCCACGACCGTCGGATAGAAGAGCTGCAGGTCGCCGCTCTTGGTATCGTCGTCTTCGCAGGCCGCGAGCACGACCGCGCAAAGAGCGGTCAGCGCTGCGAAACATACGTTTCGAAACAGGGATTTCATAGGTCATTGCGGTTTTAAGGTTACAGGGTATAGGACAACGCAGGATAGGAAACACCCCCGACCTGCACACGGACCGAACCGCCGGTCTCCGACCAGTCGCCCAGCGTGATGGAGACCTCTTCGGCCGAAGCGTCGGACGTCGGCAGCAGCACCGTGGCATAACGCACGACCGGTTCGTCGGCCGTCTTTTCGAGGTTCAGCTGGTAGGCCTTGCGCTCCGCAGTCTGGTTGATGTTGTAGGAGACGAAACCCGTCTTCTGAACGTAAGCGCCCGACTTGCTCGCCCGGGTGCGCACCAGCAGGTTGTTGCCGTCGGCGAATGCCGTGTGGAAACCGCCCTCGGAGGTATCGTACACCACCTGCGCATCGGTTCCTTCGGTGATGTTGAAATTCAGATTGACGGTGCCCGCAGCCGAGCCGTAAGCCTCGTCGAGGATCACATAGAATTTGTCATCTACCATAAAGATCGTGCGGCGGTGCGTCAGCCCTTCGTAGGAGGGATTCTCCAGCACCAGCGCCTGGTACGAGTGGCCCGAGCCCGACTTGGAGAACTGCTTGAGCATCTTGCCGTCGCTCGAAACGTTCTTATTGTCGAGCGTGACGGTGTTGTGGGCCGTCGAAGCGGCATACTTGCGCCGGTCGGCATTCGACGAAGAGGTGCCCCCGTAGGAGAAGCAGCCCGAGTCGGGGAAGAAATTGCGGCCCTTGACCCACAGTTCGAACGTGTTGTTGTCGTACTGGCGGTGCCACTGCTCGGAAGGTCCGTCGGGCGTGTTCTGCAACACCATCATCATGTCGGCCACGGTCCAGCCCGTGCGCATCACGTAGTAACCGCCGTCGGGGAAGGTCTTGACCTTCGTTTCGGGAATCGTCCCCTCGGCACCGGCCGTCGCCATCCAGCGCATCTGCTCGTTGTCGGGGAAGAGGTTGTAGTAGTTGGTCAGGTTGCGCTGAAGCACCCGTGCGGTCCACGTGGCGCGGCGCGTGTCGGCCATGTTGGGCACCGTGTAGTCGGGATAGATCATGTTCATCACCACGTCGGTCATCTTGCGCATCGACTCGACGTAACCCGACGAAAAACGACTCTCCTCGCCGTTGCGCTGCGCCACGTCCAGCGACACCCGGAAATCCTCGATACCCGAGATGTGGTAATGCAGGTCTCCGTCCTTCAGCCAGCCGTCGGGGAAGTACTCCGAGGTCACCGCGTCGCCAAGGACGCCCGTGCCGCTCGTCTTCCACGCCGCAGCGTTCTTCAACTCGGGGAACAGCATGCCGGCAAAGGTCACGGCCTGCGCCTGGGTAATGCGGTGGTTGGAGTCGGCCGAATAGTTGTTCATGATGTGGTTGGCATGCTCGTCGAGATGCTTCAGCACCTCGGTCAGCCATTCGATCGTGACGGACTCCGACTGCTGGTAGTACTCCAACAGGGCGCACTGGTCGATCAGGCGGGCTGCCACGTCGAGCGGACGCCACGAAGCGTGGTTGGTCACGTCGGTGCCCTGCTCGGGCTTGGGATTCTGCTTGATCCAGTCGCCGTAGACCTCGATCCAGTTCAGGGCGTATTTCTCGTCCTGCGACGAATAGTAGGTCTTGGCCTGCGGAACCATCCACTGGTGACGGTGGAGCTGGTAACGCTGCTCCTGCTCGCCGGTAGGCCAGATCGTCCAGTCGATGCCGTCGCCGCTCTTGCTCTTATACGAATAAGGCACATTTTCACCGGCTGCGGCATCATAGTAATTGTTGACATAGAAACGATAGTCGTTCTCACGGAGCGCGTAATCGGCCCAACGCAGCTCGTTGGCCGTGGGCGTCACACTCGAAAGGTCGACATTGGGATTCAGCCCGTGGGTGCGCGAACGGTAGTAGTTCATCAACTCCTCCAGCGCCATATAGTAATCGCCGATGTCATAGGCGCGCTTCACCTTCGTCAGGCCGCTGTAATCGAGATTCAGCACTTCGAACACGCTGGCGTCGATGCCCTCGTTCATCGACCCCGAGCCGCTCTCGACCCACTCTTCGGCCTTCTTCATCTCGGGGAAGATCGTGCCGGCACGGAACACGGCATGGGCCTCCGTAGCCTTCGTATCGGCATCCTCCGAATAGTGCGCCTTGATATGCTCGGCCTGCTCGGCGAGATTGGCCAGGAACTTCGAAAGCAGCTGCGGCGTGAAGGAGGTCGATTGCATGAAATAATAAAGCAGGTCGCACTGGTTCTCGACGCGGTAGGCCACGTCGATCGGACGCCAGGCGTAGAGCGCCTCGCGCGACTCCTCGGGCTGCGTCGAAGGATCGGCCTCGTAGTCCACATCGCCCGCCGGGCGGGGGAAATTCGTCAGCCAGTCCTCGTAGACCGTCACCCACCCGGTAGTATAGGTCTCGTCGAGCGACGTACGGTAGGCCTTGCCCTGCGGAACCATCCACTGATGGCGATGCAGACTGTAACGCTCTTCCAGATCGCCCGAAACACGTTTCGCCCAGTCGATTTTGTTGGACGTCAGGTAGGAATAGGGTTTGTCGCCGTCCATGTACGTGCCGTTGTAGAAACGGTATTCGTTCTTGACAAGGGCGTAATCGGCCCACTCCTGGTCCTGTGCGGAGATCGAGGGTGCAATCAGATTGACATTGCCGTTGATCACATCGGTCCGTCCGCGGTAGTACTCCAGCAAAGCCTGCGCCGCCAGATAATACTGGTCGGAATCGTAGTAGGCTTTCACGGCGGCAAGACCGGGGTAATCGAGGTTCAGGGCGCTGAACATACCCGCGTCGATCACACTGTTGTCGGGAATCGTCGGCTCCGTGGAACCGGTTCCGCTGCCATTGTCCGATCGTCCCAGATCATCCGACAGGCAGCCCGCCGAGAACAGGACCGCCACGATGAAACCGAACGCCGAAATTTCAGTAAAAATGCGTTTCATAGGTTATAGGTTATGTTAGTTTTTTCAGTGCCGGAGTCAGATCCGCCGCGGGTCGAGGCCCCGCAGCGACAGATAACGCCCGATGGCTTCGAGGTAGTAGTAGTCCGCATAATTGAGCGGAGTGTCGATCTCGCTGTCGGCGGGCAGGTGGCCGACGCTGTGCATCAGAATGAAACCGCCGTTGGCGCCCTTCCTGGCCAGATAAGCGTCCGACGAAAGATTCATCAGCAGCGTCTCGGCATAATCGAAATACCTTTTGCCGTCGGCTTCGGGAACCAGCGTCGAAAGCTCGAACAGCGCCGACGAAACGACCGCCGCGGCCGAAGCGTCGCGCGGAGCGTCGGGAATGTCCGGAGCGTTGTAGTCCCAGTAGGGAATGCGGTCAGCAGGGGTATTGGGATGGTGCATGATGAAATCGGCGATCCGTTCGGCGTGCTTCAGGTATTTCGCATCGCCCGTCTCGCGGTAGCACATCGTATAGCCGTAGAGTCCCCACGCCTGTCCGCGGGCCCACGCCGAAGAGTCGGAATAACCCTGGAACGTGCCCCGGCTCTCGACCGTGCCGTCGTCGTTGTAGCTCACGACATGGAACGAACTGGCGTCGTCGCGGAAATGGTTCTTCATCGTGATGTCGGCATGGCGGACCGCCACGTCGCGGTAGACGGGATCGCCCGTGTGTTTCGAGGCCCAGAAGAGCATCTCGAGGTTCATCATGTTGTCGATGATGACCGGGTAGTTCCACTCGCCGAAATCCCACGAACGGATCAGGCCGATACGGGGATCGCAGCGCGAAACGAGGCTCTTGGCGGCCTCGACGATCACCGCTTCCGAATGCCGGTCGTGCAGCGTCTGCATCTGCTGGCCGAAGCTGCAGAAGACCATGAAACCCAGGTCGTGCGTCCCCTTATAATATTGTATACCCTCCAGCCGGCCGGTGTATTTCTCCGCTTCGGCAAGGAGTTTTTCGTCGCCCGTGAAGCGGTAGCACTGCCAAAGCGACCCGGGAAAAAATCCGCTCGTCCAGTCTTTGGCATCGACGGCCCGGAACCTGGGCATCAGCGAACGGGGAAAGCAGTTCGTCGTGTCGAGTTCGGCGGCGGCGTCCAGCAATTGGCTGTCGGCCACCCCGATGGCATGTTTCAGGGATGCGATTTTGGGGTCGCGTTCCGCAGAGCACGAACCCAGCACAAACAGCGAGAGGAGACCCAGAATGGGGAGAAAATTTCTTCTCATGAGAGGTTCTGGTTTTTGGTTTAGGTTTTACTTGTTTCGGTAAGCAAAATTACCGATAAGCCCCCGCACGCACCCCGAGAATTGAAGAATTGATTTTCAAAACCTCTCAAATTAACTTCAATTTTGTGCAACCGGATACGGAATTTGTCCAAAAACAGCCTCGAAAGGGGTTTTCGGACAGGGTGAAACCGACGGTTCCGAGTGCCGTTTCCGGGCCGGAAAAGGCACAAAAAACGGGAGTTCCCGAAAGGAACCCCCGTGCAGTATGCCGCCGCAGGCTATTTCAACGGCGAATCCGGCTCGCGGGACATCACCAGATAGAACATCCGGTCGAGGAACGCCGGGGCGAACTTCTTGACGAAGTGCGTGGCGCGCCCCTCGCTCTCCATCAGGCAGAGGCGTTTGCGCCGGAGGATGCCCTTCGCCACGATGCGGGCCACCTCCTCGGGGGTCATCATCTTCGACTCGTTGCGCGGCGTGGCGCCCTGCTGCTTCCCGTCGGCCGTGAGGGCCGAGAAGCGGACGTTCGAAGCGGTGAAACCCGGACAGGCGATCATCACGTGCAATCCCTTTTTGAGGTTCTCAATACGCAGCGTTTCGAGGAATCCCGTCATGGCGTATTTCGAAGCCGAATAGCCCGTGCGGCCCGGCAGTCCGTGCAGCCCGGCGACGGAGGAAATGCCCACGACGGAGCCTTTCGACGCCTGAAGATACGGCAATGCGAACTTGCAGCAGTTGACCGTACCCCAGAAGTTGACGTCCATCAGCCGGTGCAGCACCCCGAGGTCCACGTCGTCGAAAATGGCGCGCATCGAAAGCCCGCATTGCAGATCAGCACGTCTATGCCGCCGAACTCCCGCACGGCGGTTTCGATCAGCTCCCGGCACTCCTCGGGCTTCGTCACGTCCACCCCGCAGTAGGCCGCCTGCCCGCCCCGGGCGCGGATGTCGCCCGCAAGAAGCTGCAATTTCTGCACGTTGCGCGCTCCGAGCACCACTTTTGCGCCCTGCGCGGCGTATACCTTCGCCATCGCCTCGCCGATACCCGACGATGCGCCCGTAATGACGATTACCTTATTTGCCAATGTCTTCATATCTTTTTTATTCATGTTTTGCATCTCCGCCCGCCGTTTTCGCGGCGTTCCGCCGCATCTACAAGTCCGGCCCCGCCCCCGCCTTGACGGAAGCTTACAGCATGCGGCCGGAATGCGAGCCTAAATTTCCACCTCCAACCCGTCGTAAGCCAGGTGCACGCCCGGCGGGAGCGTCGCCTCCGTCTCGGCATGCAGGCCTATTTCGTGGGACATATGCGTGATATAGGCCTCGCGCGGCCCGACGCGACGGATCAGCGCCAGCGCCTCCGCGAGGTTGAAATGCGACGGATGCAGGGCGAAACGCAGCGCATTGACCGCCAGCACCTCCGTACCGCGCAGTTTTTCGGCCTCGGCGTCCTCGATGGTCTTGAAGTCCGTCAGGTAGGCCAGCGGCCCGATGCGGAAGCCCGTGACCTCGAAGCGTTCGGAATGGTGGCCCGACACGGGCACGATCTCCACATCGCCGACACGGAACGGCCTTGCGGTGTCGATTTCGTGCAGTTCGATCTCCGGCACGCCGCGGTATTTGTCCTGCGCGAAGGCATAGTCGAAATCCTTGCGCACGCACTCCAGCGCCCGCGGGGCGGCCCAGATATGGACCTTGTGGACGGTC
>OCHK01001608.1_pt1 | contig 16979 bp, 9 predicted proteins | sample 1538551 | NCBI WGS metagenome assembly OCHK01 (sample SAMN04571707, study PRJEB22368) | human gut metagenome | biome: human gut; material: stool | host: Homo sapiens | place: Luxembourg | collected 2012-08-31
AACGAAAGCAGATATCTATCGGCATAAGAATAGTTCATTTTGCCAAAGAAAGAGACGAGTGAATACCCCTCACCGGCACCGTATGCCTGTGCCGTGCCACTACCTGCATCAGGCCACATATAGTCGGGGGTAAGGATAGAGAAGTCTTCTTTGTATCCGGAGAAATGGCTGTCGTCTTCACGGTTCAACTCCATACCTATCATTACATCTCCACGATGTTTGCCTACTTCCAGTTGGTAGGTAGCAATGGCGTTCCACATCCATTTCGTCCAGTGTTCCTGCTTGGCTTCCACTGCGCTCTTGCCATTATTTGTCTGCGTTCCTTCCTGATAAGGATAAGTGAAGTAACGTGCCTGCTTGTTGGCATAGTCCAGACCGAAAGTGGAACGTAGATTGAATCCCTTGAAAGGAGTCAGATTGACATAGGCATCACCGAACATACGCCAGTAAGTGTATCGGTTGTCTTTATTGTATTCAAGTACGGCACGAGGGTTACGACGGTCGGGCCATCCGCCTACCGGTCCGCCCCATGAACCATCCGAAGCATATACGGGAATAGCGGAAGGAATGTCCAGTGCGGTTTCAATAATTCCACCCGGAGCCTGCACTTCCGACGTGCGATTTAATGTAAAATGCTGACCGATGGTCAGGATATCATCAATCAACTTATAATCGCTGTTCATACGAGCCGAGAAACGGTCGAAGTCCGTGTCTTTGATAACACCCAGATTCTTGTAATATCCCAGAGAAAAGAAAGAAGAACCTTTCTCCGAACCGTTGCTGACGGAAAGATTGTATTGCTGAATAACACCAGTACGAGTGATCTCGTCAAACCAGTCTGTGTCCGCCACAGGCATTGTATTCTTTGAATCCAGGTATTTGGAAAGAGTCATTCCGTATAATACCGGATTGCCGTCGGCATTATATCCCCAATTGTAAGCATATCCCAAAGCATTACCGTTCGGATTTTCACCGTCGTTCACGTAGGCTTGCCACATAGCTCGTCCGTATTGCTCAGTGTTCAGTACGTTCATTTTACTCTGATACATGGAGGCGGAAACAGAAGCGTCGAAATTGATTTTGATCTGTCCTTTCTTTCCTTGTTTGGTAGTAATGATGATCACGCCGTTCGCTGCACGCGAACCGTAGATAGAAGCGGATGCGGCATCTTTCAAAACCTGAATGGATTCAATATCATTACCATTCAGTTCGTGCATACCGGCTTTGGTAGGAACACCGTCGATTATATAAAGCGGGTCGTTATTGTTCAGCGTACCGATACCGCGGATACGTACGGTAGCCGATCCACTCGGATTACCATCGGCGGTGATGTTCATTCCGGGGACACGTCCCTGAAGGGCTTTCACCGGATTGTTTTCACCTTGCTTCTGGATTTCGTCTACTTTTACTACAGAAACAGCACCTGTCAGGTCGGCTTTACGCTGTGTAGTATAACCTGTTACGACAACTTCATCTACCATCTGGGTATCTTCTTCCAGTAGTACATTAACGATAGCAGCCGCTTTTACGGTCACCGGTTTATAACCAATATACGTAATCTTTAAAGTAGAGTTGACCGGAACTGAAAGAGTGAAATTACCATCGAAGTCTGTAATTGTTCCGTTGGTTGTAGCTGTAGTTTCAACGACAGAAGCACCGATAATCGGTTGCCCATCCGTTTTAGAAGTAACGTTTCCCTTTACCGTAATGTTTTGCCCCCACAGGGCCGACATGAAAGCAAACAGGAAACAAACGCTGCAAAGAAGTTTTTTGTTCTTCATGATACCAGGCATTAGTTTAATGTTATTAATTTAAAAGTACGAATTTTCTCTTTTCGATGATGCAAATTACGGTTGATTTAAGTCAACCGACTGAAAAAAATGTTTCAAATGCTGTAAAATATGTTGCATAGAACGCTATTTTATAGGGTTTTATAAGAATAATTCTCCATCATAAGAAAGTCGGGATTATATTCTCTCTCAATCATAGAAAATACTACCTTTGTATAGTAATTTAAGTCCTTGTAAAAAGGGATATTATTCATATAACAAGCATATAATCACTCAAAGTAACCAACAGAAAACTGAATGATATGAAAACAATCTCCAACGAACAACTTACTATTCAGGTATCTCCGCATGGAGCCGAACTTTGCAGTATCTTCGCCAATGGGAAAGAGTATCTGTGGCAAGCCGACCCTGCTTTTTGGAAACGCCACTCTCCTGTACTTTTCCCGATTGTAGGAAGTGTGTGGGAAAACCAGTATCGTAATGAAGGTATCGCTTATACATTGAGTCAACATGGCTTTGCCCGCGATATGGAATTTACTCTTGTTTCAGAAAAAGAAGACGAAGTACGATACCACCTTGTCAGTAATGAAGAGACATTACGGAAATTTCCTTTCCCGTTTTGTCTGGAAATAGGTTATCGTATTCAGGGTAAGCAGATCGAGGTTATATGGGAAGTTAAGAATACCGGAGAAAAAGAAATGTATTTTCAAATCGGTGCGCATCCTGCATTCTATTGGCCGGATTTTAATGCAGAATCGTGGTTTCTTCGGTTTTGACAAGGAAGAAGGATTGAAGTATATCCTCATTTCAGAAAAAGGATGTGCAGATCCTTCCACTGAATATTCTCTGGAACTTACAGACGGGTTATTGCCATTGGATACACATACTTTCGATAAAGATGCTTTGATAATAGAGAATGAGCAAATCCATAAAGTAACCCTTTATACCAAGGAAAAGAAAGCTTATTTAAGCCTGCACTTTCATGCTCCCGTAGTCGGTCTATGGTCTCCGCCTGCAAAGAATGCCCCTTTTGTCTGCATTGAACCGTGGTACGGCCGCTGCGACCGCGCACATTACACAGGTGAATACAAAGACAAAGGCTGGATGCAACACCTGCAACCGAAAGAAACTTTCAAAGGAGGGTATACGATTGAGATCAATGAATAAGTAATGACAACCTATTCTGCGAATAGATTAAACACAGAACAGCTGCCGAACCTCACGGACGGCAGCTGTCAAACACCTAATCTACAAAACCTAACTTAAAAACTAACTCATAAATCTAATCTATGAAATACAGATGATACAAGTGATAAACACTTGATTATATTCTTGATAAATACCTACTGAAAAACAAATCTATCCTTTTATAAACCTAACCTATGCACACTGAATGAATCGACTGCGAATGTACCGCCCTTACTGTAAAAACACATACGATTGTACGGCTCTGTAGGGAAAATCAGATTAGTCATCGCTATCTTCCCACCATCCAGAAATATTTCTACCGAACACTTATCAACAAAGACATCCAGTTTATATTCATCTTCCTTTTTGATAGGCGCCCATGTAGCCAATGCGAAATCATCTATATAATTGATAGAAATCGTCTTCCGTCGATCGTGCGCCTCGATCTCGTGCGGAGAGCTGTTTTTCCCGAAATCTACGATGCCGCTTTTCGTACGGTCCATCACCAGTTTCTTTTCCGGAAGATTAAGGTAAATATCCACCTTCTCTCCCTTGTCATTGAAAAGACTGAATCCCATAATTTCCGCCTTTCCAGTTTTGATGTTCAGAGAAAGCTCATAAGCTCCTTCATTATCAGTCAATAAAGATTCGATGTGATAATCCTTGTCTACCGTAAAAGACGGAATATCCTTGCTTTCTTTTCGTAAGTTCTTAGTTTCCGCTACCGGTGCGGCGGAAAGATAAATATCATTGTCCTGTGTATAGAGTCCCAATTCACGGGGCAGTGCATTGGCACTACGGAACTGCCGGGTCGGAACGATATTGCAATACTGCCAGTTGCTCATCCAAGGCACTGCCACCACACGGTTTCCCGTATTTGAGAAACAGACGGTAGCATAATGATCTTTTCCCCAGTCCAGCCATTTCGTGACATTCGGCTGATTGTCACAAATAAATTTTGTACCGTCAAAGTCACCGATAAAATATTCAGTAGCACTCCCTCCGAAGTAACATCCCGGATTTACATTGACAATCAATGCCCATTTCTTATGGTTGATATCGCCGTCTACAGGAAGTTCCACCATATCCGGACATTCAAACTGACAGGGTTGCACACCGTATCCTTCGCCAAAGCTACTCAGGTAGTTCCAGTCTTTCAGATTATGGGAGTCATAGAAACGCATTTCCTTATCGGCAGAGACAATCATCACCCATTTACTCTCCGGTGCATACCAGAAGACTTTCGGGTCACGGAAATCTTTCAGACCATCGGAAGGACGCAGGACAGGATTCTTTTCGTATTTAGTAAATGTCCGTCCGTTGTCTTTGCTATAAGCCAGACACTGAATCTGTCCGTTCTTATCGCTGGCAGAAGTATAGTAAGCGAGGATGGAACCTGCTCCGTAGCCCGCCACATTCTCCTGATCGACAATAGAACTGCCGGAAAAGATATGCCCTAATGTATCACGGGCAATGGCAGGCGCCAGATGTTCCCAATGCATCAGGTCCTTGCTGACTGAATGTCCCCAATGCATATTTCCCCATTTGGAGCCATAAGGGTTATGCTGATAATACAAATGATACTCTCCATCTTTATATACCAATCCGTTTGCATCATTCATCCAGCCATAAAGGGGAGTATGATGGTAGACAGGACGGAATTTATCCGTATTGGCAGTATCAAACGTATCGGATAATCTGATTTCTTCCCAGCAGAGGGCGTCTTTCGATTTCCTTTGAATGCGCAAAGTGGCTGCCTTTGTATCAGCCGGCAAGGCAAAGGGAACAAAATAATCGACCTTTGTCTGTGCCAGACGGATATCCATATCGGTATCCGTTGCATTCCCCGTATCGAGCCGCACCTGACTTTCATCGGCTTCTTCCTCGATGGGGAGTAATATATAATGGGTAGGATGAACGATGTGGACAATTGTCAGGCTATCACCTTTCTGTTCAAGGGTGAATGTGCTTTTGGTTGACTGGCAATAGGTCAGTCCAAAGGAAACAGCCAGTGCGAGTGTGGCACCTTTACATTGTTTTATCCAAGGAGTTGTTTTCATGGTAACAGGATATTCAGAGTTATACGAGTGTTAGTCAAAAATAGACGAAGGCAAAGATAGGGGCTATCTTCACCTTCGTCTATAAACTTTGTTTCAAAGAGTAACACTTTTGATACATCATTGAAAAAAGGGAGCTACAGGCATATAGAAAAGCAGAAGTAACAGGCGAAAAGAGAAATGGGGCACGTCAATGCCGGAGTCGAACCGGATAGTCTTGCTGATTTTACAACTTCACTATTCCTCCCCTAAAATGAGACGAAGTAACTCTTCTCTACGACATTCTGCTTATGTCAAAGTAAAAACAAGGTAACAAACGAAAAGAGACTATAACCTGCTCTATCCAACTGAGCTATGCTTTTCCTCAAAGAATAAGGAGAGCAGCGGGAGTCGAACCCGCGACCTATGGTCGTCCCAAACGAAGTAACTCTTCTCTACGACACTTGTTTCTTTCGTAAACCGGAATCCTGAGAACTCCGGTTATACCACTATCTTTTTTATCTCCTGCAACGCATCATTTCCCTTGTCGATTGCAGACAAAATATCAAATATCTTATCCGACCATCCCGCTATTAAAAATACATCGTCACGAGTGATATCCAGCGGAGTGTTGCCATATCCGCTTAAGTCAAACAGATACAACTTAGCTACCGGACAAATTTTCTTGTACTTCCTCCACAAATCCGTTATCTGCAAGTCACTATGGCTATTCCACAACTGACAGTCAGTGAACATCATTATCTTATCCATCTGCGCCTTTCGGTCTATTAGGTCTTTGATAACCAAATACCCGTTTGTAGAGTATCCCACTTCACCTTCCCTTTTATAGAAAGCATCGACATTGGACAAGATACCCGTATCGGGCAGATTGATAATCTTCCATCTATCGCCAAAGATACCCGTCATCACCTGTTTGCAACGTGACTTCAACAACATTCCCAGCAGCAAACCGATGTCATAGTACAATACTTTACTCTTTGCCGAAACCGGACACTGCATGGAACCGGATACGTCACAGGCTATCAGCACACGGGTAGATTCATCAAATCCGGTAATATTGCGGGCAGACACCTGCACGGCACGTTCCAAAGCCGTCATCAACATCGTAGCATAGAGCGAAGGAGTCTTCGACAACTCACGGTAAGCAGCCAAAAAGCGGAAAGGCAACTGCCTGGAGTTTTCAACCGCCTTTTCGGAAGACAGCCTCTTCCCTACTGTCAGAATATGGTCTGCAGAAACTTCCGCTTCCAGTATATTCCTCAGATTGCGCAGCAAAGCCATGTATCCTAGTTTACCACTGTCTATCAATTCTTCCCATTTGGCACGGAAAGCTTTTCGCCGTTCTTCTTCCGTAGCAAAGGTACACTGACCTAAAGCTGACAATTCTGTCTCCCAAGTATAGGGAACCGGAAGATTATCATTGACTATTCCATTGAAAATTTCCTGTTGCCGTTCATCTTTCGCTTTCGGGTGCACAAGAAACAAGGCATCTTTCAGACAAACTTCTGCCGAACGGTTATACTTGGCAAACTGGTACGCATCGAATGTATTGAATGCATCCTGTAGCCCTGCCTGCAACTGTTTGGAAAGACGGTTCAGTTTCTTTGTCCCCGTCCGCCGGTTTGCCTGCTGATAACAGGCCAGCAGTTCGGTGATTTCATCGGCACGCCGAACGGTACGGGCAGTTACCCGCTTCACCAGATTGTCGCCCTGGTGGATACGCGCCAGTTCTACCGCCATCACCAAAGGGATGGAACGCAGGTTCATCGTTTCCCTTGCGTACGCCGCCAGTTGCGCCACAAACAAAGGGTTACATTTTCCGATGAGCGTACGGACCCTTTCTATTCTCTCTTCCTCCTGCTCATAGAAACTGTTGTTCAATGAAGTAGTTACCACGGATGTGTACAATTCCCATTCGGGTGTCAGCCGGTAAGCCGATGCCGATTCTTTGTTCAGCACTTTATTCATTCCTTTATTTATCCAGTTAAACTTCATCATTTATACTCTTTATTTGTTTTCTTTTGCAAAGATACGGGGGTGGGTGCGCAGCCTTTTTGCGTACCTCAAATTATTTTTCTACTTTTGGAGAAAATCTTTATACTTCCGCCTATGCCGGTCAATAGAAATGCCTTGATTCGTTATAAAACGATTGATAACTGTCTGCGTAATCCTTATCGTCGCTGGACACTGGAAGACTTGGTAGATGCCTGCTCGGATGCCCTTTACGAATATGAAGGAATCGACAAGGGAATCAGCAAACGTGCCGTACAAATGGATATACAGATGATGCGCAGCGAGAAGCTGGGTTATAACGCACCGATTGTAGTATACGAAAACAAATATTACAAGTACGAAGACCCGGAATACAGTATCACACAGACCCCGCTGAACGAACAGGACCTGAAAACGATGTCGGAAGCCGTGGAAGTTCTGCGGCAGTTCAAGGGTTTCTCCTATTTTACAGAGATGAGTGAGATTGTGAACCGACTGGAAGATCACATAGCCTCCGCCCGAATGAAGACGACTCCGGTCATCGACTTCGAAAAGAACGAATCTCTGAAAGGGCTGGATTATCTGGATACCATTTACCATGCCATCGTCAACGAACATCCCCTGCAACTTAAATACCGTTCGTTCAAGGCCCGTTCGGCAAACAGCTTCATCTTCTATCCTTATCTATTAAAGGAATATCGCAACCGTTGGTTCGTATTTGGAGTCAGAAAAAGCGGACGGATATTGCAGAATCTGGCTCTGGACAGAATCCATTCATTAGAGGTGTTATCGCGGGAACCCTTTATAAAGAATACATTCTTCGACCCGAACACATTCTTTGACGACTTGGTAGGGGTGACCAAAAACTCCGGAAGCAAAGCCGAGAAGGTCGGTTTTAAAGTAGCCGCCAACGAAGCCCCCTACATCCTGACCAAACCGATACACCACAGCCAACGAACCATAGAAACATTGGAAGACGGAAGTGTGATTCTTGAAATAGAAGTAGTCATCAACCATGAACTGGAACGGGTATTCTTCGGATATGCCAACGGAATACAAGTTCTTTATCCGCAGACACTGGTGGAGCTAATAGAAAAGAAATTAAGGAGGGCGGTAGAACAATACGAAAAGCCCAAATGAGTTACATTCGGATAAAAAGCAAGTAACCGGACCATTTTCACCCTTTCCGGAGAGAAAAAGACATTTTATGATACAATTAATTCCATTTTAATGAAGAATTAATTTGCTTTATCCTCTCTTTTTAATGGTTCGACCTTTACTTTGCCCTTGATAATACCGGAAAACTCATTAAATTATGAATATGAAGAGAAGTTTAATTTTACTATGTGGTCTGCTGACCGGCTTTACCTTGCAATCTACAAAGGTAAACGCGCAGACACAAACAGTGGCTAATGACCAGAAACTGGTCTATCCCTACACCTTTGCCCCCAGCGAAGGTCTGGTGAACCAAACAGAAAAAGAACATCGACAAGAGATTTGCATCAACGGTTATTGGGATTTCCAGCCTGTCCGCTTGCCGAAAGAATACGTTCAGGGAAAAGGTATCGCTCCCGAACTTCCATTACCGGAAAACGACAGCGAATGGAGCAAAACTCGTATCAAAATCCCTTCACCGTGGAATATCAATGCTTTTGCTTACCGTGACCTGGAAGGTCCCGACCACCGCAACTATCCTTCATACCCTAAAGAATGGGAACAAGTGAAAATGGCATGGATGAAGAAGAATGTCACCATCCCTGCCGACTGGTCAGGGCAGCAAATCAAACTTTACTTTGAGGCCGTAGCCGGATATTCCGAAGTCTATATAAATAAAGAAAAGGTAGGCGAGAACTTCGATTTGTTCTTACCGTTCAGCTTTGACATCACCGATAAAGTGACTGCCGGCGAAAACATAGAGATACTGGTAGGCGTACGAAGCCAGTCGTTATTCGAAAACAATGCGACCATCGGGCGCCGCATTGTTCCGGGCGGCTCAATGTGGGGGTATCAGATCAACGGTATCTGGCAGGATGTATACCTGTTGGCCTTGCCAAAAATCCATCTGGAAGACGTATACGTAAAACCGCTGGTATCAAAGAATACACTGGAAATAGAAGTAACTCTTCAGAACCTGACAGAGAAGAAGACTGACATACAACTGCAAGGCAATATCCGCGAATGGGTGAACTGCGCAGGAACGGACGTCAACTCCGCTCCCGTTCCGAACTGGACGCTTGGTAATGAAAGTCGCTCCTACGAAAGTGTCCCTGCCAGCCAAGGCTTCACAGAAAGTGACCTTACAAGTACCTGTCGGCAAGGATATATTAAAATACTGGACTCCGGGGCATCCCAACCTATATGCCCTGTTACTTTCCGTCAACAACCAGAAACAGACTGTCGACACCAAATACGAACGTTTCGGCTGGCGTGAATGGACATTGCAGGGTACTACTCAATATCTGAACGGCGAACCTTACGCATTACATGGTGACTCCTGGCATTTTATGGGTATCCCGCAGATGACCCGCCGTTATGCGTGGGCCTGGTTCACCGCCATTAAAGGGATGAATGCCAACGCAGTCCGTCCGCACGCGCAAGTCTATCCCCGCTTCTACCTCGACATGGCCGATGAAATGGGTATCTGCGTACTGAACGAAACAGCCAACTGGGCCAGCGACGGTGGTCCGAAACTGGACTCCGACCTCTTCTGGGAGGCATCTAAAGAACATCTGAAACGTTTTGTCCTGCGCGACAGAAATCACGCGTCCGTTTTCGGCTGGAGTATCAGCAACGAAAACAAACCCGTTATCCTGCACGTTTACAATCGCCCCGAACTGATGCCGGTACAAAAGAAGGCATGGGAAGAATGGCGTGACATTGTACATCAGTACGACCCTACCCGCCCGTGGATTTCAGCAGACGGAGAAGATGACGGTGACGGTATATTGCCCGTAACCGTAGGACACTACGGAGACATCAACTCCATGAAACGCTGGATTGAAATCGGAAAACCTTGGGGAATCGGCGAACACAGTATGGCTTATTACGGCACCCCGGAACAGGTTGCCAAATATAACGGAGAACGCGCTTATGAATCACAGGAAGGCCGTATGGAGGGGCTGGCTAACGAATGTTACAACCTCATCGTCAACCAAAGACAGATGGGAGCCTCTTACAGCACAGTCTTCAATATGGCATGGTATGCCTTGAAACCGCTTCCACTCGGCAAGAAAGACAAAAGCAAAGCTCCCACCGTTGAGGCTGACGGAGTCTTCTTCGGTGATTACAAAGAAGGAGTTCCGGGCGTACAGCCCGAACGTATAGGCCCTTATTGCACGACGTTCAACCCCGGTTATGACCCGACCTTGCCGCTCTATCAGGAATGGCCGATGTACAGTGCCTTACGCGCAGCCAATGCTCCGGGCAAACCGGCCTGGTCTCCTTATGCTGTAATCGACAAACAACAGTACGACCATCACAAAGCAACAACTCCTTCCAAAAAGTATAAGGAAGTCATCTTTATCGGTAGTCAGAACAGTAAATTAAAGCAGCTGATGGATGCGCAAGGAGTCATATTCGCCAAGAAGGCAAACACTCCTTCCCTGTTGCTCTATATTGTAGACGGTAGCCAAAAGTTGGATGCTTCTACCAAAGATGAGGTGCAAAAGCAAATCGCCAAAGGCGCGGATGTATGGATATGGGGACTCACACCGGAAACGGTAGCCGCATACAATGAAATTCTTCCGCTTCCGGTGTCCTTGGATAATCTGCAGCGTTCTTCTTTCCTGCCCGTACAAAAGTCATGGATGCACGGACTCAATAATTCCGACTTCTACTTCTGCGAACTTCAGAAGACCAACGCTTCCAGCTACTCGCTGAAAGGAGCTTTCGTAGAAGAAGGCGACGTCTTGCTGAACGCCTGTAAGACCGACTGGAGAAAGTGGAACAAACGCCCGGAAGAGATCAAGACTGCCGGAACGATCCGCAGTGAATACGAATGTACAGCCGCCACTCCTGTATTTGTAAAATGCCAGCAGAATGCTTCCACTTTCTATCTGAACACATTAACCGAATTTGCCAACTCGGAGAAGGGGTTCAACACATTGAGCGCTATCCTGAAGAATGCCGGAATAGCCTTCCAAAAGCCGGAAGTCAATATCGACGAGGTCTTCTTCCTGCGCGACGAACAGATCAACTTCCCCGTAGCCACCAAAGAGAAACTGGTGAAGGACAGCGACGGTGAATGGACACTGGAACTTTATGTATTCAGTCCACGCCCTCTGGACGACCTGTTGATAGAGCCGAACATGCCGAAACTATCCCTCTTTGTGAAAGCAAAGAAACGTGCGCTGCTCATCAACGACAAACCTTATACGGCTGTATCCCACGACGGACGCAACGAAATCATCTACAAAGAATTGCCCTTGCTGCAAGGATGGAATAAACTGGTGATCAAACTAGGAGCCGGAGACCGGAACGACTTCACCGGCTATTTCAAATGCGATAACAAGAAAGATTTCCTTCCGTTGTTGAAAGCAGCTTTCGTGAATCCGGAAACCAAATAATAGTAAATAAATATATGATGAAACTTACACACATTTTAGCCTCGGCGGCTATCATTTCAACGCTGAGCGCATGTAACGGTAGCCTGCAAACAGCGGATCGGACACCGGTCGATTACGTCAACCCGTATATCGGCAACATCAGCCATCTGCTGGTTCCCACGTTCCCCACCATCCAGTTACCCAACAGTATGCTTCGTGTTTACCCGGAACGTGCCGATTACACCTCCGAACTGCTGAAGGGGCTTCCACTGATCGTCACCAACCACCGGGAACGTTCTGCATTCAATTTCAGTCCCTATCAGGGAGAAAAGCTGCGTCCGGTCATAACGTATAACTATGACAACGAGCACATTACTCCTTATTCTTTCGATGTGGAACTGGATGACAACCGTATGAAAGCGGAATATGCGCTTTCCCATCAGTCGGCTATCTACCGGATAACGTATGAGGCAGACAAACCGGCTTATCTCATCGTGAACTCCCGCAATGGCTCTATTCACGCCAACGAGAACTTCATCAGCGGTCGCCAGCAACTAAATGACAACACCAATGTCTATGTATATATAGAAGCACAGGAGAAGCCGATAAGCGCCGGCATCCTCGAAAACGGCACTATTGAAACAAGCAAGGATAATGCCGAAGGCGCAAATGCCTGTGCGGCATGGCGCTTTGCCGATGGAACCACAACGGTCAACCTCCGCTACGGTATTTCTTTCATCAGCGAGGAACAGGCCGAAAAGAACCTGCACCGCGAATTAAAAGACTATAACATCAAAGCACTGGCAGAAGCGGGACGCCAAATATGGAACGAAACGTTGGGACGTATCCAAGTAGAAGGAGGAACGGAAGATGACAAAACCGTATTCTACTCTTCTTTCTACCGTACCTTCGAACGTCCCATCTGCATGAGCGAAGACGGCCGTTACTTCAGCGCCTTCGATGGAAAGGTACACGAAGACAACAGTACTCCTTTCTACACCGACGACTGGATTTGGGACACTTACCGTGCCGCACATCCTCTCCGCACACTGATCGACCAACAAAAGGAAGAAGACATCATCGCATCCTACCTGCGCATGGCGGAACAAATGGGCAATATGTGGATGCCTACTTTCCCCGAAGTAACAGGTGACACACGTCGCATGAACTCCAATCATGCCGTTGCCACGGTAGCCGACGCACTGGCCAAAGGGTTGAAAGTAGACACGGCAAAAGCCTACGAGGCTTGCCGGAAAGGGATTGAAGAAAAGACGCTCGCCCCGTGGTCGGGAGCACCGGCCGGCTGGCTGGACAATTTCTACCGTGAAAACGGTTATATCCCCGCTCTCCGTGTAGATGAACCGGAAAACGACCCGAACGTACATCCTTTCGAGAAGCGCCAGCCTGTCGCTGTCACTCTGGGAACCAGCTACGACCAGTGGTGTCTCTCCCGTATCGCCCAAGCTCTGAACAAGAAGGAAGAAGCCGAATACTATCTGAAATGTTCGTATAACTACCGGAATCTCTACAATAAAGAAACCGCTTTCTTCCATCCGAAAGATAAGGAAGGACAATGGATTGAGCCATTCGACTACCGTTTCCCCGGAGGCATGGGAGCCCGTGAGTATTATGGAGAAAACAACGGCTGGGTTTACCGCTGGGACGTGCCACACAATGTAGCCGACCTCATCAGCCTTATGGGAGGAAACGAGCAGTTCATCGCCAACCTTGACCGCACTTTCACCGAACCGCTGGGACGGAGCAAATATGCATTCTACGCAAAACTGCCCGACCATACGGGTAATGTAGGCCAATTCTCGATGGCGAACGAACCTTCTCTGCACGTTCCTTATCTTTATAACTATGCCGGACAGCCGTGGAAAACACAGAAGCGCATCCGTCAAATGCTGAAAACATGGTTCCGCAATGACCTGATGGGTATTCCGGGAGATGAGGACGGCGGAGGTATGACGTCATTTGTGGTCTTCTCTTCCCTGGGCTTCTACCCTGTCACTCCGGGATTGCCGGCCTACACCATCGGAAGTCCGCTTTTCACAGATGCCAAGATTACACTCAGCAACGGAGCCGTATTTGAAATCGAAGCCAAGAACGCTTCCAATGACAACAAATACATCCAGTCCGCCACACTGAATGGCAAAGAATGGAACAAATCATGGTTCAGCCATGATGACCTGATGAACGGTGGCAAGCTAGTATTGGTAATGGGCAGCAAACCCAACAAGACATGGGCCAGCGGAGCAGAGGATGTTCCTCCATCATTAGAAATCAAGTAGCTATATTCTAGCGATTAAACACAAGAGGGTTGTCGAAGAATCATCGAAATAACATCTGATTCTTCGACAATACCTCTTGTCATATTCCCCGGATGTCGGCTATCATATACGAGTATTCCAACACTTTGGTTATATAAAATAAGTCCCCGATTCTTATGAATATCATATTGTTTTTCGTACTTTTGCCACATAGGAACAGATTCAAGTAGAAGTACTATGAAATATCAACTGCAATTATTGATTTTTATCCTGCTTTGCCTGGCGGGCAGACTGGATGCGTCTCCTTTATATGATTACGGACTTTATCTTAAGTCTCATGCCGTACCGGCACCGGAAAGGTCTACCTTATATTTGGATGACAACCAACCTTTCTCCGTAAAAAACGACTTAACCATTTCTTTTCAGATATATATACGTGCCAATGAAGCCGACTATGGCTCCATTCTTCATCTGAAGACAGACAAAGGCCAGATAATACGCTTTTCGTTTGTTGCAGGCGAGCAAAACCATGCTCCCGCTTTAATGCTCAATGATGAAATTATCATCATTGACAAACCCATAGAACTGGAAAAATGGATCAATGTCTCGCTGAATCTGCGTCAGAAAGACAATGTGATCGAAATAGAATACGACAAAAAAAAGATGTCGTCCACCTTCCCCCTGCAAGAAACAAACAGCGTAACGATTACATTCGGCCAGATGCTAGGCTATCAGGCGGAAGTAGCCCCTGTCAACTTAAGGGATATCAACATCATACAGGACGGCAAACTGACAAGAGAATGGAAATTATGGAAACATAATGACAACCTCTGCTATGACGAAAAAGAGGGAGCCGTCGCGCGTGCTGTCCAGCCTCTCTGGCTGATAGACAACCATATCGAATGGAAAACTATCAATAAGATCAATACTTCCAGCAGAGTAGGCATAGCATTCGACGCCCGTTGCGCCTTATTCTATGTAGTCAGTCCCGAATCGGTAAAAGTGCTGGACGAAGACGGAAGACTCAAACAAGAGACTGCCGTACGCGGAGGATATCCTGCCGTAGAATATCCCAACCACCTGCTGTATGATACGCTAAGCAATGCACTGGTATCTTACTCACTGACGGAAAACATCATCTCCCGCTTTTCGTTCGCCGACGGCAAGTGGAGCAACGAAGTGCGGAATACCAAAGAACCCAACAACTATAACCATGCCAAAGCATTTAACCCCGCCGACTCCTCATTCTACTTTTTCGGTGGATATGGCTTCTATAAATACCGTAATGACCTGTTCCGCATGAAGTCCGGCAGTGAAATTATGGAGCAAATTAAATATGATCATCCTCTTTATCCCCGCTATTCTGCTGCTATGGCAGTAGTGGGCGACGAACTATATATCTTTGGAGGCAAAGGAAACAAATATGGTAAACAGGAATTGAGTACCCATTACTACCTCGGCCTGTATGCCATCAATTTAAAAAGTAAACAGTCCCGCACCATCTGGGAGAAAAAAGATGATAACAAGGAAACCATCATGGCTTCCTCCATGTACTTCGAACCGGCAGACAGTTCTTTCTATGCCGTATCTACGGACAACGGGGGAACACTGTGGAAAATTTCCATGAAAAGCCCTGTTTATACAGAAGTTTCAAAACCGATCAATAACCGACTGGATTATCAGGACTGCGATTTTAACCTTTACTATTCACCGACTCACAGGAAACTGTTCCTTGTGCTGGACAAAATACTGAACAATCGTACGCACGATATAAAGATCTATTCCATCAATATGCCTCTAGTCAACGAGATAGATATCCGTCAGTCGGTGGATGAAATGGGCTCCGGCAAATGGTGGAATCTACTGTACGTCATCGGTGTCCTGGCAATACTAGGTTGTGGTGCCTGGCTGTTCTATCGTTCAAGAAGCAAACGTCAGCCAATCCAGCCGGCTGCAACCTCAAAAGAAGTTCCTCAATCGGTTGCCGCTCCAAAAGCCATCTCTGAGAATCAAGAGAAAGTTACTCCGATGATGCCGGAACAAGAAAGCGATCCCGCACCGAAAGAGATAGTCAACTACTATGACCGTAGCCGTTCCTCCATCTCATTGTTAGGGTGCTTCAATGTACGCGATAAAGAGGGAAATGACATCACCGCCAATTTCACTCCCCGTCTGAAGCATTTGCTTATTTTGCTGATATTATATACAGAAAAGAATCCGAACGGTATCCTGACCTCCAAAACAACGGGAATCCTATGGCCGGATAAGGAAGAGACGGCTGCCCGCAACAACCGTAATGTAAACTTACGCAAGCTTCGGGTATTATTGGAGAGTATCGGTGATGTAGAAGTCGTGACGGAAAACAACTTCATGCACATTAAATGGGGCGAGAACGTATTCTGCGACTATCGCGAAGTGCTTGCACGTATCCAGCAATTCAAGGAGAAAGAAAACGACGAATTACTCAACCGTATCTTGGAACTTCTGTTGTATGGACCATTGTTGCCCAACACCATTCTCGATTGGTTGGATGACTTCAAAGAAACATACTCCAGCCACTCCATCGACTTATTGAAGGATCTGTTTGAAATTGAAAAGCAACGTAATCATCCGGACATGATTCTCCGCCTGGCAGACATCATGTTCCTGCACGACCCGCTGAATGAAGAAGCATTGGCCGCCAAATGCGCTGTGTTCTCCGCACAGGGAAAGAAAGGGATTGCACGAAATCTGTATGACCGTTTCTGCAAGGAGTATCGGGACTCGATGGGAGAAGATTATAAAACACCATTCGCAGATTTATAACTGTACAGCTTTACTTCTTTCCTAAATGAAAAATGAATCAAACAGTAGTATCTCCATTGGGGGTAACTAAAAAGTCGGTACCATCTCCATTCTCCTCCTTCGGGAAGGAGGAGAATGGAAGATAGAACTGACTATCATTTAGTTCAAAACTGTACGGGAATGAGCTAAACTGTATGAATGGATAATCAGATGTACGAAAGAAGCATGGAGGACTTGACAAACCGCTTTTTATATTGTATATTTGTAAGTAGAAACCGGAAGAAAATTCGATAACATTGATAATATAGACGAAAAATGAGCGATAATAAGTATAATATAATAACAGTTTAC
>OCHK01001614.1_pt1 | contig 16961 bp, 10 predicted proteins | sample 1538551 | NCBI WGS metagenome assembly OCHK01 (sample SAMN04571707, study PRJEB22368) | human gut metagenome | biome: human gut; material: stool | host: Homo sapiens | place: Luxembourg | collected 2012-08-31
ACACCAGCTCCTCGCCGAAGCTGCGGGCGATGAAGGCCGGGATCTCCGTCAGGCCGCACTCGCAGCACCGGGGCTTGCAGCCGTCGTCCACCCGGGTGTCCAGGACAATGGGGTCCACGGCCTCCACCACGGCGGTGGGCAGGTTGGTACGCATGCGGCCGGGGATATCCAGCTCGTCAATGACCGTGTCGGAGGAAAAGATCTTGGCGCTGCCCTCGCTGCCGAACAGGATGCAGCGCTTGTCGAACACGCACAGGCCCTCGGCCCCGGCGCACCGGGGCGTCCCGGTGCCCACCTGCAGGGTCACCCGATAGAAAAACCGCATATCGATGGAGTAGAAGCCCCGGTTGAAGGTCACCGGCTCCACGTCGGTGTATACATACAGCAGCTCCGCCGTGCCGCCCCGGACCATCTGGCAGCCGGACAGCAGCTCCATGGCCGACGCCGTGGGATAGAACCGCAGGTCCTCCACGCAGTCCTTATCCCGGCAGGAGTCGAAGATCTTCCGTGTATGGATACAAACGGACTCGCGAACGCTGCTCAGATCGCAGACCGGGCCCGGCATTCCGTTTTCAGGCATGAAATAAACCTCCCATTAAGTAATGAAGGGGCTGGCTGCGCCCTTCACTCCAGTGTATGGCCGCCGGGCGGCGGTGGTGCGGAAAAAAGCCTGTACAAATCCGGGGATTTCCGGTATAATAAAGGAAACAAGACGAGAGGATGGGGTGCATATGGCCGCCGGATTCATTCACGACAAGCTGGAGATCAAGTTTCTGATCCTGTATATCGCCGCCCGGGTGTCGGAGCCCCTGCCGCCGGAGGGGATGCAGGAACTGACCATGTGCGACGACGGCATCGACTACTTCGCCTATGCCGAGTGCCTGAACGACCTGGTGCAGACGGAGCACCTGCGCCTGACGGAGGACGGCTGCTATGCCATCACTCCCAAGGGGCTGAAAAACAGCGAGATCTGCGAGTCCAGCCTCCCCTACTCCGTGCGCCTGCGGACGGATAAGAACGTGGCGGAATACAACCGCCGCCTGCTGCGGCGAAACCAGGTGCAAAGCCAAGTCACTGCCCGGGAAAACGGCTCCTATGTGGTGGAGCTGCGGCTGCGGGACGATGTGGACAGCATCCTGCACCTGGAGCTGACCGCCGCCACCGAGGCCATGGCCCGGGACCTGGCGGACCGGTTCCGGCAGGACCCGGAGGGCGTCTATACCCGCCTGCTGTCGGCCCTGTACCCCCCCGCAGAGCAATAAGCAAAAGAAACGAGGAGAGCGCCGCTCTCCTCGTTTTCTTATTCCGCTGCTTCCGCCGCCTGTGCCAGCAGCCGGGCGGCAATGGGACCGGCGGCATCCGCGCCGCCGCCGCCGTTTTCCACCAGCACCACAAAGGCCAGGGGCAGATCCTCGTCCGCCACAAAGCCCGCGAACCACGCATGGGGCGACTGACCCGGCGCAGCCTCGGCGGTGCCGGACTTGGCGCACACCGCCAGGGAGCCGAACATGCTCTGTCCATAGGTCTGCTGCACATTGTTGCGCATCATATCCCGCAGCACCCGGCAGGTGTCCGCGTCAAAGGGGGCCTTCAGCGACGGCGCGCCGTCCCCCGGCAGAGGAATGCCGTGCATGGTGGTCTCCTGATACACCAGCCGGGGCCCCACTGTTTTGCCCCCGGCCAGGGAGCCCAAAAACCTCAGGAACGCGCAGGGGTTCACCAGGTCGTCATACTGGCCCACGCCGGACCAGCCCAGGTCCGCCCCCTGCCCTGCGGTGAACTGCCCCGCCGCCGCGCTGATGCCGCTGACGGAATAGCCCTGGGTCAGCCCGGCCTTTTCCGCGTATTGGGCCAGGGTGCCGCCCCCCAGCTCCACCGCCAGCTGTGCATAGGCGCAGTTGCAGGACCGGGCCAGGGCGTCATACAGGTCCATCTCCCCGTGGGCATAGGGGCAGGTGATCGTGCCGCCCTCCAGCTCCAGCCGCCCAGTGCAGGTGAAATGCCGGTCCAGAGCGCCGTCCAGATTCTCCAAAGCCGCAGCAGTGGTCACCAGCTTGAACACGGAGCCCGGGGCAAACGTGGACGACAGCACCCGGTTCAGATACACGCCGTCATACCGGCTGTCCCCGTCCCGGATCTCCGGCGGGTCCGCCGGATCAAAGGTGGGGCTGGACACCATGCACAGCACGTCGCCGGTGCGGTAGTTATACACCGCCACGGCCCCCTTGCGGCCGTTCAGCGCGTCCAGGGCGGCGGCGTTCAGCTCCGCGTCAATGGTCAGATAGACCTTGTGTCCTCCGGCGGAGGTGCCGGTCAGGGGGTCGAAGCCCACCAGCCGCTGCCGCAGAGCCGCCTTGGCGGAGGTGGAGATGTTGTCGTCCCGGTCCCCCACCGCGTGCAGAGTGGCCCGGCGGATGGAGCCGTCCTCCGCCCAGCTGCCGGAGGCCCCGTCATACAAAAGCACCCCGTTGCGGTCCAGCACCTGACCCAGGGCCAGCCGTCCCTCCTGATAGGCGTGGTCATTGGCGGAGAAGGCGGCCCACTGCCCGCCCCGCACCACATAGCGCACGCAGAACAGCACCACTCCCGCCGCCAGCACCGCCACCAGCGCCGCCAGCAGCATGGACCGCAGCTTTACCTGTTTCAAGACCGCCCCTCCTTCCCGAATATCTCATCCACCGGGATCTCCGGCATATCCTCAAAAAACCCCTCCCGCTTCGGGGCGGGCTTCTCCGGCTTGTCCTCCGGTGACTTTTCCTCCGGCGGACGGCGCACATCGACGGCCTTCAGATAGGCCAGCAGCCCCCAGCAGGACAGCATGCTGGACCCGCCCATGGACACAAAGGGAAACGTAACGCCGGTCAGGGGCAGGATGTCCACCGCACCCAGCACGTTCAGGGTGGTCTGGAAGATCAGCATGGACGCCGCGGCGCAGGCGGCGATGGCATAGAAGCCGGACCGGGCGCTGTCGCCGGACCGCAGGGCAAACACCGCCAGGGCCATCACCGCCCCCACGCACACCAGGGCCAGCAGCAGCCCGAACTCCTCGCTTACCACGCCGAATACCAGGTCCGTGTTGGCCGCCCCCACATATTTCAGCCACGCATCCTCCGGCCCCGTGCCGAACAGGCCGCCGGACGCAGCAGCGGACATGGTGCGGCTCTGCTGATAGCCGGTGGTCTGGGTAAATTCCCAGGCGTGCCGCCAGACGGTGAACCGCTGGGCCACATACGGCTTGAAGTGCAGCACCAGCGAAGCCCGCCGCCGCCGTCATCATCACGATGGAGGCCAGGTCGCCGGTCCGCAGAAAGGCGATGCACAGGAATGCCACAAAGAATACCAGCGCCGTGCCGAAATCGCTCATCAGCGCCAGGCACCCCACGCAATAGGCGGAGAACAGCACCGTGAAGATCAGGTTCCGCTTGGCAAACAGCCGGTCCAGGGTGGCGGCCCCCGCCAGGATAAACGCCAGCTTCACCAGCTCCGACGGCTGGAAGGAGATGGGCCCCACGGAGATCCAGTTTTTGGCTCCGAAAATGCGTTCCCCCATCACCACGTTGAAGGCCAGCAGCGCCGCCGCCAGTCCCGCCGCCGGCCACCGCAGCTTCACCGCCAGCTGCAGCCGCCCCAGCAGCCACACCAGCACGCAGTAGATGCCCATGCCCAGGGCCACCGCCGCCAGCTGCTTGTACAAAGCGCCCGGGTCCCAGGCGGCGGTGATGGCAAAGCCCACCGTAGCCAGCAGCAGCGCCAGGGTCTCCAGGTCAAACTGCCGCCGGTGCAGCCTCCGGCTGACGCCGTACAGCGCCCATCCCAGGCCGCACAGGCCGAAAAAGCCCGCGCTGACGGGATAGATGTTCTCCGCCCCGAAGCCCGGGGCAAACTGCCCCCACAGCAGCAGCTGGATAAACGTCAGCAGCCACAGACTGCCCACGGGGCTGGGCCGCTTTTTAGGCTGCCCGGTGTGCTGGGGCTGCTCCGACGGGAAGAAGAACAGCTCCACCCCGCCCAGGGCGATGGAGTCCCCGGGGTTCAGACTGGCAGGCACCAGCGTCCGCTTTCCGTTCAGCAGCACCCCGCTGCTGCGGTTGATGGGGTCGACCCGCCATGTCCCGCCGTCGTCCCGCTGCAAAATGGCGTGTGTCCGGGACACGGAGGGAAAATTCACCCGGATATCCGCCCGCCGGGCCCGGCCGATGACGTTCTCCCAGTGATACATCTCGTACCGCGCGCCGTTAGACAGGGTCACAAAGCCCCAGCTCTCCCGGTCCCGGCCCCGGAACAGGGACTTGCAGCACCGCACCAGCAGCCACACCGCCAGCCCGGCGGTCACACCCCGGAACAGCCACAGGATCACCGGCAGCGCCGGGGAAATATATTGTTGCAGAAATGCCGTCATAGTTTACGCTCCACTTCGGTCCGTTGTCTTTCGCGTCATGTCTATCATACCATTTTTGTCCGGAAAAGCAACCTTGTTTAAGGATTATTTAACCACAGCCGCCGCATTCTGTGGTATAATCAGCCTGACTATAAGGGAGGAGTGGTTCTCATGACCATCCAAAAACGATTGGCCCGGTCCAACATCGCCATGCTGGCGATTCCCCTGATAACGGCGGCGGTTCTCGGCGTGGCCATCGGCGAGCTGGTCTACCGCCCGGGCATGGGGGCATGGGACCGTCTGGCGGCACTCCGGCGCGCCAGACAGACGCGGCCCTGACCATGCTTCGGCTATCCGGCAAGCAAAAACCTCCGGCCAGGCCGGAGGCTTTTGCTTGCTCGTTTTATTTACTTACAGCAGGATGTCTGTCAGGTCATCGAACACCTGGGACTTGGTGACCACCACCACATGATCCCCCTCCTGGATGGTGGTGAGACCGCCGGGGATGATGATCTTGTTTTCCCGGGCAATGGCCGCCAGCAGCACGCCCTTTTTCAGGGTCAGATCCTTCAGGGGCTTGTCCAGCACCGACCGGCTGGAGGCCGTGGCGGTAAATTCCAACGCCTCCACGGAGCCGTCCAGCATTTTGTAAAGGCTCTCCACGGTGCTGCCCTGGGAGTTGGCCAGGGCCCGGACATAGCGGGTGATCTGGTTGGAGGTCAGGTCCTTGGGGCTGATGATGCTGCCCAGCTTCGTCTCCTGCACCAGGTCCATGTAGTTGGGACGGGTCATCTTGGTCAGCACCTTGGGCACCCCGGCCCGCTGGGCCGTCAGCGCCATCAGCAGGTTCTCCTCGTCCCGGTCCGTCAGCGCCACAAAGGCGTCGGTCTCGAAAATGTTCTCGCTTTCGATCAGGTCGGCGTCGGTGCCGTCGCCCTCGATGATCATGGCCCCGGGCAGCTCGGCGGACAGACGCAGGCACTTGTCGTGCTTCATCTCCACGATCCGGACCTTGGTATTGCTGCGGGCCAGCTCCCAGGTCAGGTACATGGTGATGCGGCTGCCGCCCAGGATGGACACGTTCTTCACCTTCTGCAGGGTGCGTCCGATGCCCCGCAGCATCTTCTGCAGCTCCGCCTTGGTCCCCACCATGTACAGCTTGTCCCCGCTGCGGGGCACAAAGGAGCCGTCGGGGATGATGATGTCGTCCCCCCGGTGGGCGGCGCAGATCAGCACCTCCGCCAGGCGGTTGCGATGGAAATCGTTCAGGGAAACCCCCGCCAGGGAGTCCTCCTCCGTCACCCGGAAGCCGATCATGTCGATGCGCCCTCCGGCGAAGGGCTCCACCGAGAAGGCCGCCGGGAAGCTCAGGATCCGGGCGATCTCCTGGGCCGCTCCCAGGTCGGGATTGATCAGCATATCCAGGCCGATCTCCCGCTTCAGCATCCCGGCGTCCCGGCGGTACTCCGGGTTCCGGACCCGGGCGATGGTGTGCTGTGCCCCCAGCTTTTTGGCGATCAGGCAGCACACCAGGTTCGTCTCGTCCAGATTGGTCACAGCGATGACCAGGTCCGCGCCGCGGACCCCCGCCGCGTCCAGCACGCTGATGCTGGCGCCGTTGCCCTCCACGCACATCACGTCCAGGGTGCTGTCGGCCCGGTGCAGGGCCGCGGCGTCGTCGTCCACGATGGTGATGTCGTGATCCTCCACCGCCAGCTGCCGGGCAATGGCATAGCCCACCTTGCCGTTGCCCACAATGATGATCTTCATGCTTGCTCCTCTCCGCTGCTCTCCGGCAGCCGGCTGCGCCTGCGGCGCAGTATCACGGCGCTGTACTCCGCGCCCATAATCAGCACCGTGCCACTCATATAGAGCCACAGCAGCACCACCACAACCGTGGCAATGGAGCCGTACAGCACGGAATAATTGGCAAAATTCTCCACATAATACGAAAAGGCCAGGGACAGGACCATCCACGCCGCCAGGGAGATGCCCACCCCGGGAGCCACTTCCTTCAAAGGCCGCCGCTGTCCCCGTGCCAGCATATACAGCACCGTCAGCATCAGGAACATCACCACGCCCAGAACGATAAACCGCAGATAGCTCCACAGGTCGATGAACCCCGCCGGCAGCTCGATGAGGCCGGAGAGAAACTCCAGCGCCCGGCGGCCCACCGTGACCAGCAGCAGCGTCAGTCCGATGGTCAGGATCAGCCACACGGTGAACAGCAGGATCCCCAGCTGATTGACCAGCATTTTCCGGGGCGGACCCAGGCCGAAGGCCTTGCGCAGGGAGTGCAGCAGACAGCTGGTGGCCCGCATGGGGAACCAGACGGAGAAAATCAGGCTGAACCACAGCAGCTGGCGGCTGGCGTTGGCGGACACATATTCAAGATACGACTCCAGCACCGACATCACGTCCGCCGGAACGATCTGGGACAGCACCTGGGTCACGCTGTCCACGTCCAGTTTCAGGATGCCCAGCAGGGTGCTGATGAACACCAGCAGCGGAAACAGCGCAAACAGCAGGTAATAGGTCAGGGCCGCGCTGTCCCGGCCCACGTCATGCAGATAATACCGGCGCACCAGCTGCACCGTGATTTGCCCCGCAGCCGTCCGGGGCGACCACTTTTTCTTCACAGGAGCCCTCCCCCCTATCCTGTACAGTGTATCACACAGGTGCCCAAATGAAAAGAGGAAATTGCCCCCATACGGATTTATTTATAGCGGCAGATTGTAAAAAAATTATTATTTTTCACGTTTCCCTATTGCGATTTCTCGTACGGCTTGTTATAATCAGTTCATCCGGAAGCAAAGCTGCTTCTGGAATCTACAGTAAAGAGGGTCGAATTATGGACAAACTTACCAACATCGTACGGGACGAAATTTCCCGCCAGTACAAGAGCGTCCGGCAGTTTGCTTTTGCAGTTGGCATTCCTCTGTCCACCATCAACAGCGCACTGCACAACGGCATCGGCGGTTCTTCGTTTGACACGGTGGTCCAGATTTGCCGCACACTGGGCATCTGCGCCCTGGGCGAGGAGAACATCCATCTGACGGAGGACACCCAGCGGATCCTGGACCAGTACGCCAAGCTGGACGACTATGGCCGCCACACCATCGCCTCCGTGATACAGGTGGAGTATGACCGCTGCACCAAGACGTTTGAGGATGGCTCCGACCTGCGGGGCGGCTATTCCAGCGTCAATCTGTCTGCCCCCGTTGCCAACGACGAGCCCGTTTCCATGAACGTGCTGGCTAGCCGCGAGGACTGAGTGGATCCCCATAATTGCATAAAATAAGAGCTTCCGGCCGCGCCGGGAGCTCTTATTTTATACGTTTCATCCAAAAATTTACCTGATTTTTGGCGGGCACGCAGCAAAAAACGGTTGATATTTCGCAGTGTACCTGTTATAATAGAGTGTAATTAGCGGAACAGCGGCGCTTTATCGTGTAAAATTGCCCGCAGCCGCTCTATCCTTTCAGATGGGAGAAAGATGCATGAAAGTGATCCAAAAATCCGGCGCCTGGCTGTGGGCGCTGCTGGCGGCCCTCCTGCTGACGGTGCTGCTGACGGCCACGGCCTTCGCCGGAGACAACGATTTCCGCTGCTGGACCGTGGACGCCCGGCAGTGGACCAACCAGGGCTGCCGGTCCGAGCAGGACGGGGTGTGGTACCTGTTCCTGCCCCAGGACGAAAGCCCGGCGGACACGGTTCTGTCCTTCAGCGGCAGGGTAACGGCGGCCTCCGCCGGCGCCCTGGACCGGGAGGGCGGCACCCTGACCGGGGCCTTCGCCGACCGTGACCGAGTGACCCTGACCCTGGAGGGCGGCAGAACCGAGACGGTGTGCCTGCGGCAGAGCAGTCTGCCCAGCCTGCGGCTGACCCTCAACGGTACCACCCTGGACCAGATCCACCAGGACAAGGACGTGAAGTATCCCGGCAACGACCTGGTGCTGACGGACGGGGACGACGTCCTCACCGGTGCCGTGGAGATCAAGGGCCGGGGCAACTCCACCTGGCGGGAATACGCCAAAAAGCCCTACCAGATCAAGTTCAGCAAAAAGACCTCCGTGCTGGGTATGCCCGCCGCCAAGAAGTGGATTCTGCTGGCCAACGCCTCCGACGACAGCATGATCCGCACCCGGCTGGTGTATGACGCGGCGGAGCAGATGGACTTCCCCTTCGTGACGGAATATCAATATGTGGACCTGTGGATAGACGGCCAGTACCTGGGCGTGTACCTGCTGGGCGAAAAGGCCGAGATCGGCAAGGGCCGCCTGAACCTGCAGGACCCCGCCGGGGCCATGTTCGAGCTGGACAACGGCTTCGCCACGGACGAGGACCACTATTTCTTCGAGGGGCGGCTGAACAGCTACTTCGCCCTGAAGGAGATCGTGGAGGAGGACGACGGACACATTCAGCAGGCCATGACCAATTTCCAGACGGCCATGACCCGCCTGACCACGGCGCTGACCTCCCAGGGCTGGGAGAATCTGTCCCTGAGCCAGCTCAATGAAATGATCGACGTGGACTCCCTGGCCCGCTACTATCTGATGAACGAGTACGTTCTCAACGGCGAGTCCTTCTTCACCAGCTTCTTCTGGTATCAGGACGGCGCGTCCGACGTGCTCCATGTGGGCCCCCTGTGGGACTTTGACACCTGCATGGGCAATAAGAATGAAAAGGTCACCGACTACAACGCCAGCAGCACCTCTGTGCTGATGAAGAAGATGCTGAACATCCCGGCATTTTACCAGCGGGTGCAGGAGCTGTACGCCCGGTATAAGCCGGTGCTCACCGGCATGGCCGGTCAGGTGGACGGCCTGCGGGACGAGATCGGCGTCTCCGCCGACCTGAATTACCTGCGCTGGAGCACCCTGGGCACCGCCAATCCCAAGCCCGGCGGCACCCCCTTCGCCCCCACCTATGACGAGGCCATCAGCCGGGTGCGCACCTGGCTCACCGGCCGGGCCAATGCCTTTACCCCCACCGTGCGTCCCCAGCAGCTGGGGTACTACTTCAACGCCAGCCGCACGGTGATGTACCTGACCTACTCCGCTCCCAGCCAGACCTCCCTGCGCTTCGCCGTCTGGGGCCAGCAGGACGGCCAGAATGATCTGCACTGGTATCAGGCCAAGCAGCAGAATGGCCGCTGGGTGGCCGAGGTGCCCCTGGTCAACCACCAGGAAACCGGCACCTATATGGTCCATGTCTACAACCAGAACGGCCTGCCCCAGGGTCTGCTGGACCACGGCACCGTGGTAGTGGACAACCTGGTGCAGCCGGAAAAGCCCGCCCTGAAGGCGGCCCTGTCCGCTGACGGACGGTATCTGAACCTGACCCTCACCGGCGGCAGCGACCTGACCCAGGTTTGGTTCCCCACCTGGAGCGAGAAGAACGGCCAGGATGACCTCCAGTGGTACGAGGCCAAGAAGCAGGCCGACGGCTCCTGGACCTATTCCGTGGCCCTGTCCCGCCACAACACCACCGGCACCTATTTCATCCACGCCTACGGCAACAATAAGAAGAACCTGGTGGCCCACACCACCGCCTATGTGGAGAAGATCCCCGGGCCGGAGATGAAGGCCGCCCTGTCCGCCGACGGGCGCTATCTGGACGTGACCCTGACGGGCCGCGGCGACCTGACCCAGGTCTGGTTCCCCACCTGGAGCCAGGTCAACGGCCAGGACGACCTACGCTGGCACGAGGCCGCCAGGCAGGCCGACGGCTCCTGGACCTGCCGCATCGCCCTGTCGGACCACTCCGGCACCGGCGTCTACTTCATCCACGCTTACGGCAACACCAAGAAGAATCTGGTGGCCCACACCACCGTTACCGTACCTCAGGCTTCCCAGCCCTCCCAGCCTTCCCAGCCCGAGCAGCCCCCCCAGCCGGTCCGCTCCGGCATGCAGGCGGTGCTGTCCGCCGATGGCCGGTATCTGGACGTGACCCTGGCGGGCCGCAGCGACCTGACGAAGGTCTGGTTCCCCACCTGGAGCGCCGTGAACGGTCAGGACGATCTGCGCTGGTATGAGGCCACCAAGCAGCCGGACGGCTCCTGGACCTGCCGGGTGCCTCTGGCCAATCACAAGAGCGCGGGAGGCTTCTTCCTCCACGCCTATGGCAACAATAAGAAGAACCTGGTGGCCCACACCACCGCCTCCGTGTCCCAGGTGGTGTCCCCCCAGGTATGGACCCGCCTCCACGACGGCGGCCGCTATATGACCGTGACCCTGACGGGCCGCAGCGATCTGACGAAGGTCTGGTTCCCCACCTGGGGCGCAGCCAACGGCCAGGACGACCTGCAGTGGTACCAGGCGGTCAGGCAGTCCAACGGCGACTGGTCCTATACCGTGAACCTGTCCCAGCACCGGGACAAGGGCACTTACTTTATCCATGTCTACGGCAATACCAGACAGAACCTGGTGGCCCACACCACCGCCTATGTAAGCTGAAAGGAGGGACCGCACCCCGGAGAGAGCACCCCGATCAAGTGTTGGAAATCAAACTGTAACGGAGGAAAAAGATGAAAAGAGCACTATCACTGCTTCTGGCGTTGCTGATGGCAGCCAGCCTGGTCATGCCCCAGGCCTGGGCCGCCGGGCTCCAGGAGCCGGAGCCGGACGCTGTCGTCCAGCAGACCCAGCCCGACACCGCCGAACCCGACGCCCGGCAGCCCCAGGCGGAGGTCCAGTCCGGCAACGCCGCGGGGCTCACCCCCATTACCCGCACCAAGAATGCCGTGGCCAGCGGCGTGACCCTGGAAAAGGTGGTCATGCGCAACGTCAACGGCAGCCAGGTGGTGGGCTACCTTTCGGAGATCGACCTGTCCAAGGACGTGACCCTGAAGGCCAGCTACACCGGATATTACTATGACGGCAGCACCGCCGCCCAGCGCAAGGCCATGGTGGACGGCGGAAAGCTGAAATGGGAGATGTCCCAGACCACCGCCCAGGCCGCTGCCTACGGACGGGCCTCGGATACCGAGGCCCGCGTGGTCCTGGCCACCAACGCCGACTACTACAATATGCAGACCGGCGCCCCCACCGGCTATCTGATCATGGAGGGCAACCTGGTGAAAACCGGCGCCGAGCCCTTCTTCGCCATTCTGAAGGACGGCTCCGCCGTCATTCGCCCCGCCGGCAGCGACACCTCCGACGTGGTGGAGGCCGTTTCCGGCCCCTATATGCTGGTGGAAAACGGCCAGATCGTCCCCGGCCTGGACCAGGGCGACCGCATGCCCCGCAACAGCGTGGGCATCCGTGCCGACGGCTCCGTGGTGTTCTTCGAGGCCGACGGCCGCCAGGAGCCCATGTCCATCGGCATGAGCATGTATGAGGTGGCCAGCTTCCTGAAGGATGCCGGCTGCGTCACCGCCATCTATCTGGACGGCGGCGGCTCCGCCACCGTGGCCGCCCGCTATGAGGGCACCGACGAGTTGCTGGTGCGCAACAGCCCCAGTGACGGCCTGGAGCGCACCGTGTCCGACGCCCTGCTGGTGGTGTCCACCGCCCGCTTTGACGGCGACTTCGACCATGCCTCCGTCAGCCCCCAGAATGAGCTTTATACCCCCGGCAGCCAGGTGGCCTTCACGGCCCTGGGCGCTGACTCCGCAGGCGGCGCGGCCGACCTGCCGGAAAGCGGCCTGACCTGGGTGCTGGACACCCCCGCCGCCGGGCGGATCGACGCCTCCACCGGCGTGTTCACCGCCGCCAGGGGCTATGTGGGCGAGGTCCGGGTCCGCCTGACCTATCAGGGGCAGGACGTTGGCTCCGCCTCCGTCACCATCGCCGAGCCCGACCAGGTGTATTTCTCCGGCAAGAGTCTGTCCCTGGACTATGAAAAGACCAGCGACCTGGGCCTCACCGTCAAGAGCAGCCTGCGGGATATCCACTATCACGACGGCGACTTCACCTGGAGCATCCGCTCCCTGACCGAGGGCGTCTCCGCCGACGGCATCGGCACCATCGTGGACAACCGGCTCCACACGGCGGCCAAGGCCAGCCAGACCCGCAAGGCGGAGATCACCGTCACCTACACCAAGGCCAACGGCCAGAAGCTCACCGACACCGTCACCGTGGAAATCGGCAAAATGCCCACCATCCTCCTGGATTTCGAGGATGAAAGCTCTAAGTCCGGCGTCAGCGTGGGTGCCAACGCCGTCTGGGGCAACCTGGACGCTTTCCCTGACCGCAGCGGCCATGATCTGCCCGGCGTCAGCGCCAACGGCTTTGGCGTGGCCGGTCAGGTGTCCAAGGATCCCAACGGCCTGGACATCCCCTATGGCCCCATCACCGATTTCGGCCTGGCCTGCCCCGACTTTATCAACAGCAACCCCGCCTGGCACTGCAACTCCGCCGGCGCGCCCTACAGCTGGGACTGCGCCCAGGATCCCGCCACCCTGTTCCGCTCCATGGGCTATGAATACTATGTGGGTGCCATCGCCACCGCCCAGGAGGGCGCGTGGGATATGTACGCCCGCCGGGTAGGCTCCGATGAAGGCCCCGTGCGCTTCGGCCAGAAGTCTCTGGAGTATCATTACGATTATACGAAAATCTCCGGCACCAACAACACCAACGAATACCTGCGCTACAGCGGCGAGGACGTGGTCATTGAGGGCCGTCCCACCGCCCTGGGCATGTGGGTCTACGCCCCCGAGGGCACGCCCAACTACTGGCTGTCCACCAGCGTGTCCTACTGGAACGGGGAAAAGTACGTCACCACCAGCCTGCTGCACCTGAAGACCACCACCGTCAATGCCGCCGGCCAGACCGTGGAGACCACCACCCAGTATACCGGCATCAACTGGACCGGCTGGAAGTATGTGGAGGCCGACCTCAGCAGCGTGTATGACAAGGCCCAGGATGTGGAGAATCATCCCCTGAAGATCACCGCCGGTCAGGTGCTGCTGTGGACCATCATCATCGAGGGCGGCACCGGCGACGTGGACGGCAACAAGATCACCTGCGGCTCCCGGGCCGCCGGCAGCCTGTATGTGGACAACATCCGCGCGGTATACGGCACCACCGCCGACGACCTGGAGAACCCCGTCATCACCTCCGTCCGGGGCGGCAGCTCCTCCCTCACCGGCTATTCCGACCTGACGGAGCTGGCCGAGGACGGTTCCACCGTCCTGACGGACAATGAGCTGCAATTCTTTACCGGGTATTATGATCCCCAGGGTGAGAACCGCACCGGCGTGTCCGCCGAGAACACCGTCATCACCATCGACGGCCAGGATATCAGGAACTTTGCCAACACCGACCAGGCCGTTACCGGCACCGTGACACTGCCCAATGGCCGCCACAGCATTAAGGTGGAGATCATGGACGGCTTCGGCAACCGGGCCAGCGTCACCCGCTCCTTCACCGTGAAGGGCACCGCCAATATCCCCACCGTGACCCTGGACACCCCGTCCTATGCCCTGGTGGGCGAGAACTATGTGGTGTCCGTCACCTCCCCCAACGCCGGTAAGATCGACTCCGTCACCGCCCAGATCGTGTACGGCAACGTGGACCTGTTCGACACCGACGAAAACGGCGGCAAGGGTGCCTTCAACACCTGCGCCTCCCTGGCCTACGGCTCCGGCTTCCAGGGCACCAGCTCTGCCGCCCGCCGCACCACCACCGAAAAGACCGTCACCGTGAATATGACCCGCACGGGCTCTGCCGGGAAGGACCTGTTCACCTTCACCATGCCCATGCCCGCCGGGGCCACGGCGCTGGACAGCCTGCCCATCTCCGTCACCGTGACCTACACCTGTGACGGCGTCACCTACACCACCTCCACCGGCAGCCTGCGCCTGCCCATGCAGGGCTACTACACCGTCACCTCCGACATCATGGTGGAGGGCGCGGCAGCGGCCCGGCTGTATGTGAAGGACATCAACGGCAAGGCCGCCTCCGGCGTGGACCTGTATGTGGGCGACACCCGCATCGGAACCACCAACGCCTCCGGCCAGGTCAGCACCGACTACTTCAACAAGCTCTCTGCCGGCTCCCGCACCGGTGTCACCGCCCGGAAGGACAATCACCGCTCCTTTGAAACGGTCATCGTCACCCGCCGGGCCGGCGGCAGCACCGACGGCACGCCTGCCTTCGTCCAGCTCAACGCCACCCCCAATGCCCAGAGCTGCCAGAACATCACCTGGGTCACCAATCCCCTGACGGCCCAGGCCAAGGCCACCGTGCAGTACTGCCAGCAGAGCAGCTTCAAGGGCAGCTTCCCCTCCAGCGCCCAGGGTCAGGTGACCCTCCGGGAGTTCACCACCTCCGGCGACGCGGCCTATGTCAGCTCCGTGTCCCTGACCGGCCTGAAGCCCGGCACCACCTACGTCTATCGGGTGGGCGACGGCAGCAAGTGGTCTGAAAACATGACCTTCACCACCAGCCAGCCCAGCGCGGACACCACCCGCTTCTTCGTCATCGGCGATACCCAGCTCTCCGGCAATGCCGAAAGCGATCAGGAGGAGATCCGGCTGATGAACGCCATTGCCGCCAATATCAACGGCCAGTCCATGAACTTCGGCATCCAGACCGGCGACTTCGTGGACAACGGCGGCAACCTGGGCCAGTGGAGCGAGATCCTGGACGTGTTCTCCCGGAACTACGCCGACATCCCCGTGGTACAGGTCATGGGCAACCATGAGTACTACGGCGACCTGTCCGGCGGCAACGCCGCCAGCCTGTGGACCCTGCCCGACCGGCTGTACTACTCCGTGGAATACGGCGACGTGTACGTGGCGGTCATCAACTTCGCCGCCAATCTGGAGGATGCCTGCCAGTGGCTGATCCAGGACGCCGCCAAGTCCGACTGCACCTGGAAGGTGCTGGCAGTCCACCAGCCCGCGTATTACACCAATCCCAACGGCAGCAGCGAGGCCTTCAACCGCTATATCCCCGCCGCCGCTGAGGCCGCCGGCATCAACGTGGTGTTCTCCGGCCATGACCACAGCTATGCCCGCACCATGGTCCTCAAGAACGGCCAGCCCGTGTCCGAGGCCACCCAGAACGGCCGCCTGCCCGCCACCTACGGCAAGGGCGTGCTGTACTACATCTGCGGCGACCTGGGCGAAAAGTCCCGCAGCACCGAGTACAAGGCCGTCAACAACCCCGACTTCCACTTTGCCCAGGTGTCCCAGGAGTATGACTCCCTGTACCTGGCTGTGGAGGCCACCGCCGACGCCATGACCGTCCGCACCTACTCCGTCAGCGCCGAGGGCGCCCAGTCCCTGCTGGATACCTACACCATGCGGGTGCCCGCCTCCGTGTGCCGCGACAAGGGCCACGACTTCTCCGGCGACACCGTGTACGTCCGTGACGGCAAGCTGGTCTGCTCCTTCTGCGGCCAGACCGTGGAGCTGAAGGACTCCGGCTACACCGGCTGGGCCCGGGACGAGGCCACCGGCCTGCGGATGTACAGCTATCACAACGCCTGGCACACCGGCTGGTTCATCATCGACCCCGAGGTGTATTGCTTCGACAAGAGCGGCATCGCCTACGATGGACGGGTCACCCTGTACGGCAAGCAGTTCGTCTTTGACGACGGCGTGGTGGTCAGCGGCCCCACGGGCTTCGTCAAGCGGGACGACGGCAAGACCCTGTACTTTGAGAATGGCCGCATCGCCTCCGGCTGGAAGGACATCGGCGATGCCACCTATTACTTCGAGACCTCCGACCTGGGCGATGACTTCGGCGTCATGTACACCGGCCGCCGCCTGATCGGCAAGACCTGGTACGAGTTCGGCAGCGATGGCCGCCTGTATCAGCTGCTGCGGGGCCGCATGTCCGCCGACGAAAAGGAGATCGTGGTCACCATCACGCCTCCCGCCGGTCAGGGCAGGAACTACAGCAACATCATGGCCGCCGCCTGGAGCCAGCAGGACGGCCAGGACGACCTGATTTGGTACAATGCCAAGGCCAACGGCGACGGCACCTACACCATCCGGGTCCCCATGTGCAGGTACAACGTGGTGGGCCGGTATCTGGTCCATGTGTATAACCACGGCATCCACGGCCAGCTGCTGGGCGGTCTGACCTTCCAGAACACCCACGTGGTGGGCCACACCGACACCGTGGCCAGTGATTCCAGCACCTGCGTCAGCGCCGGTCAGGTGAAGTACGTCTGCCGCTACTGCGGCGCGTCCCACACCTCCAGCACCCCCGCCAAGCGCCACACCGTCTCCGCCGTGGTGGACAGCGAATGCCGCACCATGACGGTGACCATGGACGCCGGCAACGGCCACGCCCACTCCAACGTCCGCTTCGCCGTGTGGAGCAGCGTAAACGGCCAGGATGACCTGACCTGGTACACCGCCAAAAAGAACGCCAGCGGCCAGTGGACTTACACCGTGCCTCTGGTGAACCACAACAGCACCGGCACCTACTTCATCCACGCCTACTCCTCCGACTCCGGCCAGAACCGGCTCATCGGCAACACCACCGCCCAGGTGGCGAAGCTCCCGGCTCCCGACACTGTCACGGCCCAGGTGTCCGACAACTGCCGCACCATGTCCATCCGGCTGGATACCGCCCGCAGCTACGGCGGCATCCGCTTCGCCGTGTGGAGCAGCGCCGGCGGC
>OCHK01001617.1_pt1 | contig 16918 bp, 10 predicted proteins | sample 1538551 | NCBI WGS metagenome assembly OCHK01 (sample SAMN04571707, study PRJEB22368) | human gut metagenome | biome: human gut; material: stool | host: Homo sapiens | place: Luxembourg | collected 2012-08-31
GCCGCAGTGCTTCTCAGATCATCGGTCAGTACTACGTGTTCATGCGTAACGGCTTCGAGGGTTACAAAGAGATCCAGATGCGCACCATGGATGTTGCCCATCACCTGGTTCAGGGCATCAAGGAACTGGGTATCTTCATCATGTATGAAGAGGCAACCGAAGTACCGATTCTGTGCTGGAGCCTCGATCCTAAGGCGGGCAAGAAGTGGACGCTCTACGATCTGGATGATCGTCTGCGTATGCATGGCTGGCAGATCCCTGCCTATCCGCTGCCTGCGAACATGGAGCATGTCACCTGCCAGCGTATCGTAACGCGTGCAGACCTCTCCATGACCATGGCAGATAAGTTCTTGAAGGACATGAAGGCAGAGATCGCAAATCTCGACAATGCTACGGTCATCGGTGCTCAGGATAGCAATATCGCACCGAAGAAGTCATTCGATCACAGCGGTCGATAGGCGCAAGTGTTCGGCTGCTAAAACTGAACGCGCCACATTGAGTCTATGTACACAAGGCATATGACCCACCCCGATACCGGCCTCCTTGCAAAGGGGAGGTCGGTATCTTTTTGTTGGGCGAAGAGTATTTGAACAAGAGAAAAGAATCTGTTGGATTGCTTGTTCGTGACCATTCCAATAGCGTCTTTCACATTCGATTCGCCTTCTAGAATGTGCGCGCTGTTCAATAAACGATAGAATAATCTGTTATCCTCATGCATTTACGATCAAGGAAGGAGACGGCGCGCATGAAAAACGTTTGGCTCGTATTCAAGCGCGATATTCTTCGTCTCCTTAAAGTTCCGCCTGCTCTTATGGTCATCCTGTTCTTGATCGTATTGCCCTCCATCTATACCTGGTACAACGTGGCAGGGTTTTGGAATCCCTATGACAACACCTCTGCGATGCGCGTATGCGTGGTGAACGAAGATGTGCCAGCGAGCTCCGATCTTACGGGAGAGATTGATGTCGGTTCGCAGGTGGTGAAGGGTCTTGAAGAGAACGACCAGCTCGATTGGCAATTCGTTAACCGCACCGAGGCGATGAACGAGCTCAACGCAGGAGCATGCTATGCGGTATTCGTCATCCCTTCCGATTTCAGTGAGCGACTTATCGCGCTTATCGAAGGCAAGGACGAAAAGCCGAGCATCCAATACTATGTGAACGAAAAGACCGGCCCTGTTGCACCCAAGATAACCGATACCGGTTCGAACACGCTCGATCGTACAGTGAACGCTGAATTCGTGGGTACGGTGAGCAAAGCTGCGGTGAGCGCGATCGATGGTGCGTCGAACGAAACGCATGATGCGCTCAAGAAGGTGCGCTCTAAGGCGCTCGAGCAGATGGATAGCGCGCTCGATGCTCTTGCGCTCATGGATAGCTCTATCGAGCAAGTCGGTGGCGCGATCAGCCAAGCGAAGACGGGTATCTCGAACGCGCACGATAAGCTCGGGGAGACAACGGGCAAGCTCGATGAAGCAGCAAAGGAGTTGAAGAACGCCGCTGATCAAGGGGAGACGGCGGCGAATGCGCTCAACACCTATGCGGCGCAGGGCTTGGTAAGCTTGGGAAAGACCACTACCTATCTTTCGCAAACGATCACCAAAACCTCTTCTACGATCGCGAGTGGACTCGCCGATGTTTCGAAGGCTAAGGGGTCGGCCGATCTTGCTCTTGCAGAAGCGAAAGGCATCGTCGAGCATAACCAGGCGCTCATCGATGAGCTCACGGCACTTTGCGACACGCTTCCCGATTCAAACGATTACAAAGAACAATTGCGTTCATTGGTCGCTTCTTTGGACAACCTGAACAAGCAGACTTCAGATACGGTTTCGAGCCTTCAAGATACTTCGACGCAGATGGGCAAGGATATCGAAACCTTGCAGAAGGCAAATGAGGATTTCTCGAAGGCAGCGTTCGAAGGGATCAACAACGCCCAAGCAATGGGGACGAAGGCCTTCACGGAGACCATTCCTCAGGTGAGCGCTGCTATCACGAAGCTCTCACGAGCCACCGCAGATCTCTCTTCAACGGTCGCAGAGCAGAAGGCGCTCGTTCCTCCTGCGCAAGCTGCGCTCGATGAACTGAGTGCAACGCTCGATATCGCTTCTGCCACCTTGAGCGAAACGCGGAGCACTGAGCAAGAAGCAGCGGAAGAGTTGGCTATGGTGCGCAACGATGTGGTTTCGCTCTCAACGGCAGGGTTCTTAGAGCGCCTGCTAGGACAAAGCAGCCTCGATTCGAGCCAGATAGCTCAATTCGTGGCATCTCCTACGCTGCTCAAGACCGAAGAGCTCTACACGGTCGATTCATATGGTGCTGCTATGGCGCCCTTGTTCATGAACCTCACCTTCTGGATCGGTGCGTTCATGCTGCTTGTCATCATGAAGCAGGAGGTGGATGGCAGAGGTATCCGCCAGCTGAAGATCTGGCAGCGTTATCTTGGGCGCTTTCTCCTTATGGCACTGCTCGTAGTGCTCCAGGCGATCATCTGCGGGTCGGGTCTTTTGTTCATGGGTATTACGCCAGTCAATATCCCTGCGCTCTATTTGGCTGCTGCGATGTGTTCGCTGGCGTACCTCAGCATCATCTATTGCCTTTCCGTTACGCTTCAACATGTGGGGAAAGGTATCTGCATCATCTTGGTCTTCGCGCAGATCCCTGGAGCGACCGGCCTCTATCCTATTGAGATGACTTCACCGTTCTTCCCGTTCACCTATGGCATCGGTGCGATGCGTGAGGCGATGTGTGGCTTCTACGGCAACGATTTTGCTTTCACGCTCGCCATGCTCTCATTGTTCTTTGTGATTTTCATGGGGATCGGGCTTGCACTTCGCCCACGTCTTGCGAACGTGAATCGCATGTTCGCGCGTCAGATCGAAGAGGGCGATATCTACAACGGGGAAAGTGCGGTCGTGCCAGCGCGGCGCTATCGCATGAGTCAAGTTATCGCGGCACTTGCCGATCACGATCTGTTCAAGCAAAACGTTCAAGAGCGCTACGAGCGCTTCACGCGCCTGTATCCACGCTTGATACGAGCTGCGATCGTAGTTGGCATTGTGGTGCCAGTGGTCTTTACGGTGGCCTTCTCGCTCACCATGACCGAGAAGATCGTGCTGCTCACGGCGTGGCTCATATGGTTCGCTCTTGTGTGTGGCTTCTTGATCATAGTTGAGGAGCTGCGCTATAGCATGCGTCGTCAGCTCCAGCTCGACTCGATGGACTCCGAGAAGCTGCGCACGATCTATGCCGATCGCAAGGTCGAGCGCTATAGCGATTCTCGCAGCTTGCACGAAGATGCCTCCTTGCTGCCGCCGAAGCGGGGTGGTAAGCGATGAAGAACATCCTTGCGATATTCAAAGAGGATCTTAAGAAGCTGTTCGGTAATGTGGTCAATGGCATCGTGACGCTTGGCCTTATCTTGCTTCCCTCGATCTTCGCGTTCTATAACATCATCGCCTGCTGGGATGTCTTCGACAACACGGGCAATGTGAAGGTTGCGGTCGCGAACACCGATGAGGGTTACCAGAGCGACCTTATTCCCTTACGGATGAATCTAGGAGAGCAGGTGGTCTCTGCGCTCCGATCGAACGACCAGATCAAATGGGAGTTCGTTTCTGAAGAGGAAGCGATAGATGGAGCGAAGGCTGGTCGCTACTATGCAGCCGTGGTCATCCCTTCAACGTTCAGCAAAGACATGCTCACCTTCTATAGCGACGGGGGAGAGCAGGCGCGCATCACCTACTATTCCAACCAGAAGAAGAACGTGATCGCACCGAAGGTCACGGACCAGGGAGCGTCTTCGGTTTCGTATGCGGTGAATGAGGCGTTCGCTCAATCGGTCAGCGAGATCTCGCTTTCGCTCGTGCATGTGATGGCGAATTACCTTGACGAGAATGGCGCTGATGCACGCATTGTTGCGCTCGCCGATCATCTCGAAGCTACTTCACGCGTTTTGGACAACGCCGCCAGTGCGGTCGAGGTATTCGGAGCGTTCGGTAACGCTTCGAAAGACGCGCTCGATTCTGCCACTAAGCTCATCAACGCCACGCAAGCAGGCTTCGGTTCGATTGCTGGTTCGACGGTAGGCGTGGCAGAAGGGGTCAGCGAGACTGCTGAAGCACTTGATTCGGCAACGGCAACGTTCAAAGAAGCGCTCACGGCTTCGACCGAAAGCTACGAGCAACTTGCGCAAGCTGCGAAAGACGCTGCGGGCGCGCTTGGCAATACGTCAAGCGCGATGGCAAGTAGCATGCGCATGCAGGCAGAAGCTGTTTCTGCGCAGATCGCAAGCTACCAGGAGCTCTCCGGGCTTTTGCGCCAGATCGCACCGAATGTTCCGAGCGATGTACAACCGGTGCTCCTTGCGATGGCGGATCGCCTCGATTCGACGGTGAAGACGCTCGAGCAAGTGCGTGATCTGCTCAATCAAAGCGCCGATGATCTCGATCGAGCGAACGCGCAAGCGAAGGCGGATATCGTTGAGCTTGAGAAGGTATCAGCTGAGGCGAAGACCGAGCTCGATAATTTACAGAAGACCTATGACCAGGAGGTCGGTCCTGCTCTCGAAGAGTTCGAACGCTCCTCCAAAGCTGCTGCAAAAGCCTTCTCGGAAGGGGCAGCGGTGCTCTCCGAACAAGATCCCTTCACGATCGAAGGAAGTGAGTCGCTGGAGAGCACCTTCAACGATGCACTCGGGCAATCTGCTAAATCGGCAGATGAGCTTCGTAGTGCCGCCGATCAGCTTTCGAGTACCGCAGAGAAGCTGCGTGAAGCAGCGATGGCGGGAGATTCGCAAACGCTTCATGATCTACTATCGGCGGATGTGGAAGGTTTGGCGCATGCGCTTGCGGCTCCGGTAAGCATCGAGCGTACCGCAGTCTTCCCGAGCCAATCGTTCGGCGCATCGATGGCGCCGCTCTACACTACGCTCGCTATCTTCATCGGGTCGCTTCTTATCATGGTCGCGGTGAAGCCCCGTATTTCGCAGCGCATGAAGAACAAGCTCAAAGACCCGAAGCCACGTCAGCTCTTCACGGGACATTTCCTCATCTGCGCACTGCTCTCGCTAGCGCAGACCACGTTCATGGCGCTCGGCAATCTCTTCTTCCTCGACATCTCGGTGGTGCATCCGCTGCTGTTCATGCTCGTCTATTGGTTCGCTGGTCTGGTGTTCACATTCATCATCTATACGCTTGTGGTATCGTTTGCGAACCTTGGCAAGGCGATCGCGGTCTTGATGCTCATCGTGCAAGTGACTGCGTGCAATGGGTCGTACCCGCTCGTGATCTTACCCGATTTCGTTCAAATGATAAGCCCTTGGATGCCAGCAACACATGTGGTGGAAGCTATGCGCGCGGCTATGTTCGGCATCTACCAGAATGATTTCTGGATAGCTATGGGCGAGCTGGCGCTCTTCTTGGTTCCAGCTGCGCTCCTAGGATATGCCCTCAGAAAGCCTCTGGAGAAGTTCATGCAGTGGTATGTGCGCACGGTCGAATCGACGAACTTGATCGAGTAGCTGCTGCAGTCAAGCTGTTCAGCGGCGGTTCGCAGAAAGCAGGTCTTGTCTGCGCGTTCCTTGCGGCCTACGATGCGCTCTTCGTGCTCTTCTCGTGTTCGGAGAGCAGCTTGCTCCGTTGGATGACCGCAGCGCCGATCAGGAAAGGCAGCCAGAAAACGATCGCACGATAGACCATAATCACCGCCATGGCGGTTGCCTGATCGATACCGAAAAGAGCAAAGGTCACGAGCGCTGCTGCTTCCACTACGCCAACGCCTTGGGGAACGAACGAGATCATCGCAAAGAGGGTGACCACGACATATCCGCAGATCATCGCTTCGATATCGTGCACACCGAAAGCAAGAGCAACAAAGGCGAAGCACCCAAGCTCGAAGATGCTCGCGGCAACATTGAGTCCCAGATCGGCTCCTATGTCTTGCTTGTTCTTCGTCATGAGCGCTGCGGATTGCGCATAGGTATTGACCGTATCCTTCACCCAAGCATCAACGGGCTTCTTCTCGCGTTTGGTCAAGAACCTATCGATGACGCGCACGAGCGGGGCGAGCAACTTTAAGAGCAGATCGGGCTTCATCGCAGCGAACGCCATCGCGGCGACCATGCCACCTACGATAAGGATCGCAATGATACCAAGGGCTATCCACCCTGCATTCAATCCGCCCGCGATACCCAAGATCGCAAAGCCGATGACCATGATCACCAAGAAGCCAGCATTGATCGATACCTGACGGAGCAGCGCGGCTCCCGTCGCTTTGCCAGCTGAGATATGTTCATGAGCTGCTTCAGCGATCACGATCGAAGTCCCCGACATATTGAACGAAGGAATGACCGTATCGACGAAGAACGTTGCAAAAACGAGCTTTATCCCTTCTTTGAGGCTGAGGCGCGACCCAACCGATTTGAAGCACCAGATGAAAGAAGCTCCTTGAGCGAAGTATTTCCCCAACTGGAACACAACCGCGCCGATGAGGAAGAGGGGAGCTCCCCGTTCGATCGTGGTAACGAGCTCTTCAAGTTGATCGCCGCGCAAGAAGATGACCGCTAGAACGATAACGACTACAAGACCAACGAGTATCTTCTTCAGGTTCTTCTTCATGCAGGAGCCCTTTGCGCAGTTCAGAGCAATGAATCACTCTTAGTCTAGCAAAAGGAGAAGGCTTCAAAAGAGTCGCAAGAGAACCGATACGCCATTGAAACCGAGCAGGCGTGATCCTTGAAGCACATACGGGCGGCCAACTCATCCATCTCACGGCTTTCCTACAAACCAGCGTCATCCTACGGAGAGGCTGCTGCTCGTGCTAAGTTTGAAGGAGCACAGTTCCTTCTTGACGAACTGCACGAAGTTTGTGGTAGAAAGTTTCGTATCATGGATACTTCTCAAGAAACCTCTCGCGGTGGTTCACGTGCTCGCGATCACGAGATAATCAAAGCGAGCATCATCGGCATCGTGGGCAATATGCTCCTGGTTGCTTTTAAGCTCGTTATCGGGTTCTTCTCGCATTCGATCGCTATCATCCTGGATGGCGTGAACAACGCTACTGATGCGCTCTCTTCCATCATCACCATCGTGGGCACGAAGCTTGCTGCGCGCCGTCCCGACCGACATCACCCCTTTGGGTATGGGCGCATCGAATACCTCACTTCGGTCGTCATCGCTATCACCATCTTGGTTGCGGGTTTTCTCTCGCTTCGCGAGTCCATTCAGAAGATCATCGAACCTGGTCAGCCTTCGTATTCTGCGATCACGATCACGATCATCATCGTGGCTATCATCGCGAAGGTGTTTCTCGGCATCTGTTTCAATCACTATGGAAAGAAGACGAAGAGCGAAGCACTCATCGCTTCAGGCATCGACTCGAACTACGATGCGGTCCTTTCTGCAGGGACGCTCGTGGTCGCTTTCGCACAGAACATCTGGAACCTCAATATCGACGGCATCGTGGGGCTCATCATCTCGTTCGTGGTGTTGAAGGCGGGCTTTGAGGTCTTGCGTGATGCGCTCGGCCCGATCATCGGGCTTCCTGAAAGCAAAAAGCTGGTAGATAGCATCGTTTCGTATGCGTCGTCATTCTCGCCGGTTGAGGGAGTGCACGATGTGATCATGGATGATTTCGGCCCTAATAAGGTTATTGGCTCGATGAGGATCGAGGTTCCCGACGACATGGAAGCCTGGCGTATTCATGAGCTCACCCGTGAGATCTCGTCTGGTATTGCAGAGAAGTTCGGCATCTCGATGACGATAGGCATCTACGCAACGAATCGTGCAGGGATGTTCGCCAACATGCGTGCGAGCCTCGATCGGATCGTAAATGAGAATGCGAACATCAGGCAAGTGCACGGATTCTATTGCGACGCGCAGAACAAGATCTGTTATTTCGATCTGGTGATCGCCTTCAACGTGAACGGGGAGAGCATCAAGGCGTCGGTTGTCGATGCGCTCAAGAAAGCGTATCCCGCTTACTCCTTCGATGTTGAGATCGATCGAAGCTTGGAAGACTGATCTTTTGGCGCTTTTGAATAGCTTGAAAGCTAGTCTTCAAGTAGATAGTTCAGGTATGCGTGATACTCTTCCACGAGCGATTCGGGTCCAGCGATGCGCACCTTCTTTCCCATGGACGCGATCCAACCGAAGAACTGTTCGCTCTTGCAGATCTTCACGCGGGCAAGAGCCTCCTGGTCATTCGACTTCAAGAACGTTGCAGCACTACCGAAGCGATCAGTGATGATCTCGACCTTATCAGCGTCCGCAGCGAGGATGGCCACCACCTCTTCGCCTCCGAAGCGGCCGAACATGATCGCCTTGTTCTCGTCATAGCGAAACCCGGCGATCTCACTGTTGCGCGCAGCGGGCGCGCTTTCAAGCACGCGAAGATCCATCATCCTATCGAGACGATATTCGCTCAAAGCGTTGTGCGCCTCGTTCCAGGCGGTGAGGTAATAGAAGCCATCTTCGTACACGATGGCAACGGGCGTTACCACATGCGTCTTGCTCTTCGAACGAGCACATGGTTTGCCATCGAGGCCGATCTTTCGGTAGGAGAATTCGATCTTGCACTTGGCCTTGATAGCCTGATGGATGGCATCGACAGCATGAAAAACACTGCTATTCTGCGATTTGATGCGCCGCGCGACATGGATGCGTCGATCGAGCAAATGCTGTTCGTGGTTGGTAGCAAGCTGCTTGATATTGGTGATGAGCGTCTTTGCTTGTTTTTCGGTTATCGCGCGACAAGACTGGATGGCATCGACCATGAGCATAAGCTCTCCGATGGAGAAATCCCTTCGCTCGATCGCGTATTCAACGGGATTGCGTTGGTAGGTCTTGATATCGATATCGAATTCACGCAGGATGTCCAGATCGGAATAGATGCTCTTGCGCTCTGCGGGAATGCCGTAGGCATCCAAGCGTTCGATGATCTGCGACATGGTGAGCCCGTGTTCGGCGTTGGTCTCTTCTTGTAGGATCTTCAAAAGGTATAAGACCTTGATCTTCGCTTTCTTATTGTTCGCCATAAGGATGTCCTTTGTACTGCAAGATGCGTTCAAAACGATGCTATCAAGAAAAGGCTAGCGCATCGTTTTTCATAGTATGTCCGATTAAGAGGACAGAGTAAAGAAATTGGAGCAGGAAGAGGGGAGCGCTATAATCTCTCTAGTGAACAAGGGAGGAAACGTATGACCACTTCATTGCGTGAAGCGATCGCCGAGACCGCTGCTTCGATCAAAGAAATCCTAGCAGGGAGAGCGCCTGTTTGTGGGCTCATTCTAGGAAGCGGCTTGAACTTCTATGCCGATACGCTCGAACAGCAAGAGATTCTTCCCTATAAACAGCTTCCGCATATGAAGGTTTCAACGGCAACTGGCCATAAGGGGCGCTTCGTGCTCGGAAGGGTCCCTGGCACGGAGGTATGGGTGCTCTGCATGCAAGGGCGTTTGCATGGCTATGAAGGCGTGAGCGCGCAAGATGTCGCGCTGCCGGTATGGGCGATGCAGGCCGCTGGCATCGATACGCTTGTTACCACCAATGCGGTCGGCGCTTTGAACCCTGCTTTCGAGGTCGGGTCCTTCTGCGTCATGTCCGACCATATCAACTTCACGGGGCGCAATCCCATCGCACATCCCGAAGGGAACCTGATCGCAGAGCGATTCGTGCCCATGCTCGATGCGCATGATCCCCAGATGCGCGCACTTCTGCTCGATATTGCAGAACGCAAAGGGGTCGATGTGAACGAAGGCGTGTATCTCGGACTCATGGGCCCGAACTTCGAAACGCCTGCTGAGGTTCGCTTATTCGCATCGTGGGGCGCTGATACGGTTGCCATGAGCGTAGTGGAAGAGGTCATCGCGGCGCGTCATGTGGGCATGCGCGTGCTGGGCCTTTCGCTCGTTTCGAACAAGGCGTGCGGCATAGAGGGCGCAGATCCGAATTCGGACGAGGTCATGGATGTTGCTGAAAAGGTCAAGCCGGAATTCACTGCGCTCATGAATGGGTTCTTGTGCGAGCTTGCTCGCCTGCAGTAAAGGCATTGAATCTTGTTCGATAAAGCCATCTTCAAACTTCCCCATATCCATCGCACGCTTGCGATCCTCGTTCTGTTCGCCATGATGGAAACAGCATGCATCCTCGGAGAGGCGTTCGGGCTTTCGCGTGGACTGGTGGCTCTTTGGGAAGGAGGCGTGTTCGAAGATGCTCTTTGGAATCTCTCCCTCTTCGCTTGTTCGTTCGTTTGCGTGCGCATCACGCTCGATCTGCGTGAAGCCTTCATCTCCTCGTATGCGCTCAGGTGTGCGCGTGGGACGCGAAAGGACTTGTTCAGCGCGCTCTTTCAGACAGGCGCACCGCTAGCGCAGCGCTTCGGCACCGCAACGAGCGCTGCCATGGCGCTCGAAGGCATCGACAAGATGAAGGAGTATCTCGACCTCGTTTTGCCGAAGTTGGTGAACATGATGGTCTTGCCGCTTATGTTCGCGCTTGCCATCGCTTGTGCCGATTGGGTCTCGGGCGTTATCGTTATCATCCTTTTGCCTTCGATGGTGCTGCTCATGGTGCTCATCGGTAAGACCACCGCCGAAAAGAGCCGCGTTCAGCATGGAGCATTCAAGGTCATGTCGAATCATTTCATCGACTCGGTACGCGGCTTGCCTACGCTCTCGACCTTTGCGGTGTCGAAGACGTATGCGGATCGTGTATACGAGGTGAGCGAGCGATTTCGCGAAGCAACGATGAAGATGCTGAAGAGTGCGCAGCTCTCTGGTGCGGTGCTCGATCTGTTCGCCACGCTCGCGATCGCGGCGGTATCGATCATGCTCGGTCTGCGCCTGATCGATGGCTCGCTCACGCTGCTCCCTGCGCTCTTCGTGCTCATACTGGCGCCCGAATTCTTCAGGCCTATTCGTGAATACGCCTCCGACTATCATGCTTCGCTCGATGGGGTGAACTCGTTGCATACGATCGAGTCGATGATCGCTTCGGTGAGCGTTCCGCCCAGCACCAAAACGCTGCCTTCATGGAATGGATCGAGCACGCTCGAGCTTGAAGGTGTTTCACAGGCGTATGAGGGAGTATCGGTCCTTTCGGGCGTTACGGTGAGCTTGAAGGGGTATGCGCGCATCGGAGTAGTAGGCACGAGCGGCTCAGGCAAGAGCACGCTCTTGCGCTTGCTGGCTGGTCTGGAGGACCCTGCGGCAGGAGCGTTCGTGTTAGACGGGCGCGATACGCTCACGACGCTCCGCTACGAAAGCTGGGAAGAGCAGGTTGCCTACATTCCGCAGGATCCCACGATATTCCATGCATCTTTGCGCGAGAACCTTACCTTCTACAACCCGCAAGCAAGCGATGAGCACCTGCATGCTGTTATAGAGAAGCTGGGGCTGAGCGAGCTCTTAGTGCAGCTGCCTCAAGGTCTCGATACGCTCATTGGTGAAGGAGCGCGTGGACTTTCGGGCGGTCAGGCGCAACGGATCGCCCTAGCACGGGTGGTGCTCGACGAACGCAAGCGGATCATCCTCTTCGACGAGCCAACGGCACATCTCGACATCGAGACCGAGATGGAACTGAAGCAGGCTATGGTCGAAGTCATGCAAGAGCGCCTGGTGGTGTTCGCCACTCATCGCCTTCATTGGCTCGACACGCTCGACTATTTGCTCGTGCTCGAAGAGGGAAAGCTCGTCGAGCAGGGCATGACCACCCAGCTGTTAGAGAGCACTACGCATTTCGCCACGCTCGTACGTGCGCTTTGCGGAGGTGAAGCAGCATGATCGCATGGATCCGTTCGTATCTTGGTGCGTCCAAGAAATTGCTTGCTCAAGTGCTCGTGCTCGGGGTTATCGCGGTCGTTTTCGCCATCGGCCTCATGTTCGTCGCGGGCTACCTTATCGCTGCTTCAGCGGATAACGCGTTCTCGCTGCTCATGCTGAACATCCCTCTTGCCTTCGTTCAGATCTTCGGGCTTGGCAAGCCTCTTGCGCGCTATCTCGAACGCCTGCGGAGCCACGATTGGGTCTTGAGGCTCACTTCAACATTGCGCCTTCGTTTGTTCAGGGTGGTGCAACACCAGCAGCACGAACAGGCGCACTGGCGAACGGGAGACGTGCTCGGTTCGCTCGCAAGCGATATCGAACACGTCCAGAATCTGTTCTTACGCTGCGTTTTTCCGGTGCTCATCGCATGGATCGTTGGAGTCTTGCTCGTTGCAGTGGCAGGCTTCATGTCGCCAGGCTTGTTGCTGTTCGCGCTCATCGCGTTCCTTTTGTTGTGCGTTATCATTCCCGCTCTTGCCGTTGTGCTCAATCGTGCGCGCATCGAGCGAAACGACCGCACGCGTGCTTCTTTGTATGCAGAGGTGACCGACAAGGTGCTCGGTTCGCGTGATATCGCTATCGCAGGTCGCGGGGGAGAGATCACCGGCCAGCTCATGGAAGAGTTCGATCGCTTGGATGCGGGGGAGAGGACCATCGCGCATCACGATCGTTTGCGTTTGCTGCTCATCCAGGTGCTCTTGCTCTGCATCATCCTTGTCTTGATCTGGTGGACCTCTGTACGTTTCGGCGGCACACCAGGGGGAACGTCCGATTGGATCGTTGCGGTGGCGCTCGGTTTCTTCCCGCTCATCGAGGTGATCGCTCCGCTTCCTCAGCTCTTCGAAGATACCCTTGAGCATCGCGAAGCGCTTGAGCGCATGAACGAACAGGGGCTGCTCGCAGATCCTGATCCTGCGCTCTTCACGGCTCCCTCTCTCCGCGCTCCGTTCGATATCTCGATCGAAAAGCTCTCGTTCTCGTACGAACCTGAGCACTGTATTCTGAGCAAGGTGACCCTTTCGATCCCCTATGGACAGAAGCTTGCGATACTGGGGAAGAGCGGCTCGGGAAAGACGACGCTCGCGCACCTCATCCACGGCGATCTGCTTCCCCGTGCTGGCGCCATCAGCATCGCAGGTGTATCAATAGCGAACCTTCGCGATGCCATCTGGGACTACGTCGGCTTTATCTCACAGGATAGTTACGTTTTCGCCATGAGCATCTTCGATAACCTTCGTATAGGGAAAATTGAAGTGAGCGAAGAAGAGGCGTGGGCTGCGCTCGATGCGGTCGGATTGAAGGGCCATGTCGCATCGCTGCCCGATAAGCTCGAGACCATGGCCGATGAAGCAGGCTTGAACTTCTCAGGTGGCCAGCGCGGGCGCTTGGCGTTGGCGCGGGTGCTGCTTCAAGATCCACCCATCGTAGTGCTCGATGAACCAACGGTCGGGCTCGATCCCGTTACCGAACAAAAGGTGCTCGACACCATCATGCGCGTTTTCGCAGAGAAAACGGTCATTATGATCACGCACCATCTTCAAGGGGTCGAAGCGTTCGACCGCGTGCTGTTCGTCGAAGAAGGAAGGCTCGTCATGGATGGAAGTCCGGCAGTCCTCCTTCGTGAGAATGAACGATATGCCAAACTTCTTTCATTTGACAGGGGATTATCGTTCTAAAACGCAAGATAAGCGCTAGAATAACGAAGGCGCTTCGCGCGTTATTCATATGGGGATGTGCTGGAACTATGGTCTGGCACCTGTTTTGAAAAAGGGGGGATTTGTATGGATTTCTTAGCGGATCCGGTCATTCTGGCGCGTATTCAATTCGCGTTCACGGCAATGTACCATTTCTTGCTCGTGCCGGTTTCTATCGGCCTCGGTTTGATCATGGCTATCTATGAAACTCGTGCTTACCGATCCGGAAAGGAAGAGGATGCTGCGGCGGCTAGATTTTGGCTCAAGATCTTCACCGCAACATTCGCGTTAGGTGTTGCAACCGGTATCACCATGGAGTTCTCGTTCGGTACGAACTGGGCGGATTACTCACGCTTCGTGGGCGATATCTTCGGTGCTCCGCTGGCAGCAGAAGCGCTGTTAGCTTTCTTCCTGGAATCGACGTTCTTAGGCGTGCTTCTCTTTGGTCGCAAGCATGTTGGTAAGAAGTTCTATCTTGTCTCAGCATGGCTCGTGTTCATCGGTTCAGCGTTTTCGGCGCTGTGGATCATCATCGCGAACTCCTGGATGCAAACGCCAGGTGGCGCAGAGCTTGCCGATGAGGGAACCCGTGCGGTGCTCACGAACTTCTTCGCCGCGGCTTTCAACCCGTCAACGCTCACACGCTACTCGCACGTGATCTGCGCGGTGCTCATCATGGGCGCATTCATGACCATGGCAGTCGCGGCATGGTACATGCACAAGAAAGACCATGAGAAATTCGCGCTTCGTGCGATGAAGATCGGTTCGGTCGTTGCTACGATCAGCTGCGCTTTCATGCTCTTCACTGCGCACTCTTCGGCAGTCGTCGTTTCTGAAGAGCAACCCACGAAGTTCGCCATGATGGAAGGCATGTACGAAGACGAGGTGCCGCCACTCTATGCCATCGGTTGGGTCGATGAAGCAAACGAGCGGGTCATCGCTCCGTTTGCGATCCCTGGTGGTACGAGCTTCCTTGCTACGGGCAACTGGGATACGGAATATCAGGGCTTGAATAGCCTTGCAGAAACTGAAGACTACTCTGCGATCGACCCTGAGACGATGCCGGTGAACTTGGTGTTCCAGAGCTATCATCTCATGGTTGCGATGTTCGGGCTTATGGCGCTCACGCTCTTGCTTGCGCTCATCTTCACCTTCAAAGGTGGTTCCATCAAGAAGATGAGGTGGCTCCAGTGGCTCATCATCATCTCGCCGATCTTCGCGGTGCTCGCTATCCAATCGGGCTGGGCCACCGCTGAATTCGGTCGCCAGCCTTGGGTCGTCTACCCGAGCGTCACTGGTCCTGAAGGGGTCGAGCTGCTCACGGCAGATGGCATCTCGCTGGCAGTTTCAGGCTGGGAGCTCATTGCCACCATCGTGCTGTTCGTGCTCATCTACCTGGTGCTGTTCATCGCATGGGCGCGCATCGTTGCGCGTTTCATCAAGCAAGGCCCCACGCAAGAGCAACCAGCTCCCGTGGCTGCTTCTTCGAATTCGTTCATGTCGGGCACGCCACCTGCAAAGGCAGCGAATGCTTCGCCAAACGATGAGACTGCTCCGGCCGCGACGAAGGAAGGAGAGTAGTCATGGATATCACGATTCTTCAAGGACTTTGGTTCTTCCTTATCGCGGTTCTGATCGCGGTGTATTTCATGCTCGATGGTTTCGATCTTGGTATCGGCGTGCTCTATCCCATCCTTGGTAAGACCGAGGAAGAGAAGGCAGTCTTGCGCCGTAGCATCGGGCCGGTGTGGGACGGTAACGAAGTGTGGCTCCTTACTGCTGGTGGTGCGCTCTTCGCGGCGTTCCCTCTTGCCTATGCCACTACGTTCTCTGGCTTCTATCTGGCTGTCATGCTCGTTTTGTTCGGCTTGATCGTTCGCGCGGTCTCGCTCGAATATCGTGCGCACGATCGCTCTTGGGGCAAGCTTTGGGATTGGTGCTTCACCATCGGCTCACTGCTTCCGGCGCTGCTCTTCGGCGTGGCGATCGGTTGCATCTACGAAGGCATTCCCATGACAGCGAATGGCGATTATTCGGGTGTTCCACTGCTCGGCCTCATCACTCCTTTCACGCTGCTCTGCGGCGTGATGGGTCTTGTCCTTTGCATCGCGCAGGGTATTTCGTGGGAGTGCGTGAAGGCTCCGCTGGGGAGCAGCCTGTACAACCGTTGCGTGAAGCTTCGTCCTATCTGGCAACTGGTCTCGCTCGTCACCTTCATTGTGCTCACGATCTGTGCGCTCACGGTCATCCAGCCGCAGATGCATGAAGCGCTCGGTTGGGTGCGTATCGTGCTTGCGGTACTGGTTGCAGTGCTCTTGGTCGTCGCTTGGTTCATGGGTCGTGCGAAGAACGATCTGGTGGCATTCATCCTTCAATGTGCGGCCATCTTCATGTTCATCATGCTCTTCGCCACCTCCATGTTCCCGAACTTGGTCGTTGCCTCGCCTGATAGCGTCGGTGTGACCATCACCGCTATGAACGCGGCTTCATCCGAGCTCACCTTGACATGGATGACGGGTATCACTTGTGTGGGCTTGCCGCTCGTGCTGCTCTATCATTTCCTGATGTATCGTTCCTTCCGTGGACGTGTCAACCCGCAGGATCTCGATTACTAGCACGTATCGTGCATCTATACAGCCAAACGAGGGCTGCCTTCGGGCGGCCCTCGTTTTATGCCTTGCATCATCGCGCAAGGGCGTTATACTATGTTTACTTGAAAAGCGTTGATGAGGAAAAGTAGGGACGAACCCTTCTCCAGAGAGCTAACGGTTGCTGAAAGTTAGTGAAGGACGGTCCGAAAGGCACCTCGGAGCTATTCATCTGAAATCTTCTCATCTGCTCGAAACGATCTTTCAAGCAGTGAAAAGTCGGTAAGTTGAATCGGAGCCAACCCGTATTTGGTCTAGAGCGCATACGCTTGTGTATGAAAGCTCACCTTCTTCGGTCCTGATGCAACTTGCTGCACAGGATTTTCTTTTTTAGAAGGAGTGATGCCCATGCGCAGCGATTCGATCAAAGAAGGATTGGCCCGCGCGCCACACCGCAGCTTGCTCAAGGCTGACGGTTTCACCGACGAAGAGCTCGATCGTCCTCTTGTTGCGGTCGTTTCCTCTCAAAACGAGATCATCCCTGGCCATATTCACCTGCAGACCATCGCCGATGCGGTGAAGGCAGGCGTGCGCATGGCAGGGGGCACGCCAGTGCAGATGACCACGATCGGCGTTTGCGATGGCATCGCCATGAACCACGAAGGCATGCGCTATTCGCTCACGAGCCGCGAGGTCATCGCCGACTCGGTCGAGTGTGCGGTCCAGGGCCATCAGTTCGACGCAATGGTGCTCATCCCCAGCTGCGATAAAGTCGTTCCCGGCATGCTCATCGCAGCGTGCCGCTTGAACATCCCGACC
>OCHK01001619.1_pt1 | contig 16901 bp, 15 predicted proteins | sample 1538551 | NCBI WGS metagenome assembly OCHK01 (sample SAMN04571707, study PRJEB22368) | human gut metagenome | biome: human gut; material: stool | host: Homo sapiens | place: Luxembourg | collected 2012-08-31
TTTTTCCAGGCCGTGTCTTCTAAAACTTCCGCCGCATAAGACTGCACGTTTGCAAACCCGGAAAGTCCGCGGATATTTTTGTGGATCTCTTTTGCTACTGCTGTTGACAGCACTCGGGCATCCGTTCTCGGATAAGTGACCAGCTTTTTCTCGTAGAGTTCCTGGACAATCTTTAAGGTCTCGTCCGGGCTGATTTTGTAACGCTTCGAGCAGTCATTCTGAAGTTCCGCCAGGTTATTGTTTTCTTTTTTGCGTTCCAGCTTTTCGATCACAGCCTGCACCGGCTTTGGATTGCTCAGCTTCTCTATCAGCTCTTTTGCATCTTCTTTATGCGAAAATCCATTCTCTTTGTAGAGCTTCGGAGACTGGAAATACGCGGAACCTTTGACGGCACGGAACTCGCCTTCGATCGTGCTTTCACCGCATACCATGGAAGACAGTACACGGTAGAACGGCATTTTCACAAACTGACGGATTTCACGTTCCCTTCTGACGATCATGCCAAGCACACAGGTCATCACACGTCCGACTGATATCACCGTGTATCTTGTTCCCATGCAGCTTGAAATGGACTGCCCGTATTTCAGACTTAAAAGTCTGGAAAAATTGATGCCCATCAGATAATCTTCTTTCGCTCTTAAATAAGCAGAATCGCTCAGATGATCATAAAAGCTCCAATCCTTTGCCTCACGTATTCCTCTTAAAATTTCTTCTTCTGTCTGAGAATCAATCCACACTCTCAGCCTCTTTTTGTTCTTGACGCCGGCCATCTGGTCTACCAGACGATAAATATATTCACCTTCACGTCCAGAGTCGGTACAAATATAAATAGTATCTACATCTGCACGGTTTAATAATCCCTTTACAATGGCAAATTGTTTTTTGACAGAGCCAATCACCTCATATTTCCATTCCTCTGGGAAAAATGGAATTGTATTAAGGCTCCACTTTTTGAGTGCAGGATCATAGACCTCTGGATAAGACATCGTGATCAAATGACCAACACACCAAGTCACCACATACTGGTCAGACTCTAAATAGCCGTCCCTTCGTCCGCCATTTACCTTAAGCGCCTTTGCAAATTCTGCTGCAACGCTCGGCTTCTCAGCGATAAACAATTGTTTCCCCATGAAAAAACCTTTCTACATTTACTTTTTTCCTTAAAACGAAAACAAGAGGCAGTAGTTTTTGCTGCTGCCTCCTCCTTGCTGTTATACCGTATGGAAACGATATTCTGTAACAGTTGTAAACTTTGTATTTGCCTTTAATACACAGCTCTTGAAATTCTCATGATGAATGGAATCCGGGAAAAACTGTGTCTCAAAGCATGCACCGCAGAATGGCTTATATGAGCTTTTATTTTTTCCGCATTCAATTGTTGTTCCGTTTGCAGTATATACCTGCATACCTGGCATATCGGTGTAAACATCCATCACGATACCGCTCTTTGCACCTGTCATAGATGCAACCTTTGCAAACTTGCCATCTGTCTTTAAGACATAGTTATGGTCATAGCCGCCGCCATTTTTTATCTGCTCATCATCTGCATGAATATCTTGTCCGATGGTTTTTTCTGTTCTAAAATCAAATGGTGTTCCTGTAACATCTCTATACTCGCCTGTCGGGATCAGAGTTGCATCAGATGGTGTAAACTGATCAGCATCAATCCATACCTTCTGTGACAAAACATCACCACTGTCATGACCATCCATGTTAAAGTAGCTGTGATTTGTCAGGTTTGCAAGTGTATCCTTATCGCTCTCCATATCATACTGAAGAGAAAGACCATTCTCATCACTTAGCGTATAGGTAACTGTAACTGTAAAGTTACCCGGATAATTCTGATCACCATCTGGACTATGAAGTGTAAATGCAACTGAGTTTTCTCCAATCTTTGCATCCCACAGACGCTTATAGTAGCTTCCCGGGTTGCTGTGAAGATTGTTAGGACCATTATTAGCCTCAAGCTTATAAGTAACTCCATTTAAAGTGTACGTTGCATTTGCAATACGATTTGCATGACGGCCTACGACAGCGCCAAGACTTCCGTTATTCTCCAGATAAAGCTTTGGATCACCAAATCCTAATACAACATCTACCAGATTTCCATTTTTATCTGGTACAAGAAGACTCTCAATAACAGCACCGATATCAAGCAAAACTGCCTTCATTCCAGATTTGTTTGTGAGTGTGTAGGAAGAAATCTCCTTCTGATCGGCTGTATAGCCATAAAACTTTTTTTCAACAGACATTTTTATCCCCTTTCTGTCACCATTTATATTTTACGCTTATGCGTTCTTTGGTGTGATATAGCCCTTTGCAGTTAAAAGCTCTGCACTCAAAACTGCACCGCCTGCTGCACCACGCAGTGTATTGTGGGAAAGACCAACAAACTTATAGTCAAATGCAGTATCTTCTCTCAGACGGCCTAAGGAAATACCCATTCCATGCTCATAATCACGGTCTAAGTGTACCTGCGGACGGTTGTCCTCCTCCATGTAGCGGATGAACTGCTTTGGTGCGCTTGGAAGATTTAACTTCTGCGGCTCGCCGCTGAAATTGTTCCAACGATCAATGATCTCTTCCTTTGTTGGCTTCTTCTTAAAGTTTACAAATACTGCTGCTGTATGACCATCCTCAACTGGTACACGGATGCACTGTGTTGTGATCAGCGGTCCCTCTGCCTTCTTGATCACGCCATCCTCAATCTTGCCCCAGATACGAAGCGGCTCCTGCTCACTCTTCTCTTCCTCACCTGCAATGTAAGGAATTACGTTGTCGATCATCTCAGGCCAATCCTTGAAGGTCTTTCCTGCTCCGGAAATTGCCTGATATGTAGTTGCAACAACAAGTGTTGGCTCAAACTCGCGCAGTGCGTGAAGTGCCGGTGTATAGCTCTGGATTGAGCAGTTTGGCTTTACTGCGATAAATCCTCTCTTGGTGCCAAGACGCTTTCTCTGATAAGGAATGATTTCTGCATGCTCTGGATTTAACTCCGGAACCATCATCGGAACATCTGGTGTCCAACGATGTGCGCTGTTATTAGATACAACCGGAACTTCTGCCTTTGCATAAGCTTCCTCAATTGCACGGATCTCATCCTTTGACATGTCAACTGCACTAAATACAAAATCTACCTGTGCAGCAACTTCTTCTACCTGATTAACATTTAACACAACAAGCTTCTTTGCTGCCTCAGGCATCGGTGTCTTCATCTTCCAGCGTCCACCTACTGCCTCCTCATAGGTTTTTCCTGCAGATCTTGGACTTGCTGCTACTGCAACAAGCTCAAACCACGGATGGTTCTCCAAAAGTGTTACAAAACGCTGTCCTACCATTCCTGTCGCACCAAGTACGCCTACCTTTAATTTCTGCTCCATCTGTGCACCTCTCTATGTTTTTTGTTTTTCATAACTCTTTATATGTAAGGGCTATTTGCCTACATATCGTATATTACTGCTGTGTATCTGTCGGCTCAGATTCAGTTTGCTCATCATCTTTTTCTGATGACTCCTCACTGTCAACACGAGCACCGCAATTAGTACAAAATACATCCTCCTCATCAACTGCAGCACCGCACTCAGGACAAACCTTCTGTGTCGGCTGCGGTTCTGGCTCCGGCTTTGGTCTTTCTATTTTTGTTCCGCAGTTAGGACAAAACAGCACATCCTTTGAGATGGTTGCGCCGCAGCTTGGACAAGTATTCTCGTTTTTGATATCCCTAATCTGCTGCTCACACTTAGCAATCTTTTCCATAGCGTCAGCAATGATCTGAAACTGATTTGCCATGTCATTCTCCACATCATCCTTGTGAAGCTCATAGTATCTTTCTCCGATTGCCATGTATGTATTTTTCATCTGATTTTTTGCTTCATTTATCTGAGCATTCAAACGAGAAATGGCCTGCTGCTCTTCGAGCTTGCCCTTGATATCTTTCGTCATCTCCTGGGCTTTGTTTCCAAAATCCTTTGTTACCTTTGAAAATTGATCAAAAATAGACATCGTATCCTCCTTCAACACTTTAATTTAGTATCATAAAGTATAGCACTTGCTTTTTCTTTCGTCAATGACTCATTTTTCAAAATGGTATCATATCCTATATTGGGAGTCGTGTTCACGGATTTTCTTATACAAAATGCACTTTTTCCGTGAAGATATATGCCCTTAAGCTTCATTAAAAGGAGGCAACTATGGAACCAATGCTTGATGTTAGCAATCTTTCCTTTGATTATCTTTCTGCATCATCTTGCTTACCTGTAATCGACAATATCTCGTTTCAGGCTTTTGAAGGCGATTTCATATCGATTGTCGGACCGTCCGGCTGCGGAAAATCAACGCTTCTTGATATTATCGCCGGTCTGATGCCGTCATCTGCCGGACAGGTTTTCTTTTTAGGCGAGCCTGTCATAAAACCGAGAAAGGAAATTGGATATATGCTGCAGAGAGATCAGCTTTTTGAGTGGAGAAGCATTCTTCGCAACACACTTCTTGGTCCTGAAATACAGCATTCCTCCCATAAAGATAAAAGAAAAGCACGAAAAACTGCTTCTGAAATGCTTACTCGCTATGATCTTGGCGGCTTTTTGGGTGCAAAGCCTTCTGAATTATCCGGCGGCATGCGCCAGAGAGCTGCTCTTATTCGCACACTGATCATGGAGCCCACGCTTTTACTTCTGGATGAGCCATTTTCAGCACTTGATTACCAGACAAGACTCACTGTCTGCAATGACATTTGTGAGATTATTCGCACGAACAAGAAAACTGCCATTTTAGTCACACACGATCTGGCAGAGGCTGTCAGTACAGGAAACAGAGTGCTTGTTTTAGGGAAGCGACCTTCAACAATTAAAATGGAGCTCGTATTTGATCCTGATTTTACTGCACTCTCACCACTCGCCCGCAGGAGCCATCCATTATTCAATCCATATTTTCAAAAGCTTTGGGAGGCATTTGCCCATGAAAAATGAAGAATTGATGCGTCTGCTTGCCAGACGACAAAAAAGAAACCGCAAGCTTTTAACTGCCGGACGGTTTCTGATTGGGATTTTGTTTTTTGCCATCTGGGAGCTTTGCGCCCGATTTGGCATTATAAATGATTTTATTTTCAGCAGTCCGTCACGCGTCATACGCACAATACAAAGCTTTGCAGCCAATAATACACTGTGGCTTCATGTTTCTGTTACACTAAAAGAAACAGCACTCAGCTTTTTTATGACTATGGTCATAAGCCTTTTTACCGCTCTTTTATTCTGGCGCTTTCGCTGGATCTACAAGCTGTTTGAGCCATATCTGATTCTGTTAAACAGCCTGCCAAAATCAGCACTTGCACCACTTTTAATTGTGTGGCTTGGCAATAAGCCGCGCACCATCATTGTTGTCGCAGTTTCTCTCGCCGTATTTGGCGCAATATTAACGCTTTACCACGCATTTGAATCTGTTGACCCAGAAAAGATAAAGCTAATACAAACGCTAAATGGCACAAAAATGCACATCATCACAAAAGTTTTGCTTCCCAGCACCGTGCTAGTCTTTATCAACAACATGAAGGTCAACATTGGCCTTTGTCTTGTCGGTGTGATAATAGGTGAATTTTTAGCAGCCCGCGCAGGTCTTGGCTACCTGATAATTTATGGCAGCCAGACCTTTAAAATGGACTATGTGGTTACATCTATAGTAATTTTATGTACGGCAGCTATTGTGCTGTATGCACTTCTTACATGGGCTGAATCTGCTTACAATCGCTATTATTTAAAGAATGCCTCAGCAAACTGATCCATTGCAAGCTGACTAGAACGAGCCATAAGCTCACGGCTGGAATGCATTGCCAGAATCGGCACGCCAAGATCTACTGTCATTGCCGGAATTGAAGTACTTAAGATACTTCCAAGTGTTCCGCCGCCAACAGCATCTCCATGATTAACAAACTTTGTATGAGCGATCTTCTCTGCACGGCAGATTCCCTCTACAATTGATACTGCATTAGTATCTGTTGCATATCTCTGGTTGTAGTTCATCTTGATAACAACACCGCCCTCCATTGGAATCGGATTGGTCGGATCGTTCTTCTCTGGATGATTCGGATGCATAGCATGAGCTACATCCAGTGATGCTGTCAGGCTGTGAAGCATTACATCGATGAATGCTGTGCGACTCTTGTCTGTATCTGGTGTATTCAGATAAATCTTCTCTAAAATGGAAGACAAGATTACTGAGCCCGCACCCTGCTTTGAGCTTGAACCACACTCTTCGTTATCAAACAATACAACAAGATTACAGATATCAGAAAGTGCCTCTGTATCCATGATTGCATTTAAGCATGACTGGCAGGATGTCAAATTATCAAGTCTTGGCGCTGATAAAAACTCATCATCAAAGCCTGTAATTGATGGCTCCTCACCGTTACATAAAAACAGCTCATAATCAAGAATACTGTCTGCCTCAATGCCAAGCTCTGCAGCGATCTTTCCAAGAAGCCATCCCTGTGTATTTTCCTTTGCTCCGATTAAAGAGACAATCGGCTCAAGATCAGTCTGAACCTTTAACTCAACACCCTTATTTACTTCTCTGTTCATATGAATTGCCAGATTCGGGATTACGGCAACTGGCTTTTTAGAATTGTACAGTATGGTCTGCGGATTAAACGGATCTTCTGTTGCCACACATACACGTCCTGCAATTGTCAGCGGACGATCCAGCCATGTATTTAAGATCGGACCACCATAGCGCTCTACATTTAAAGTGATGCAGTCAGATTTCTTTCTTTCCGGATTTGGCTTAATCATAAAGCACGGATTGTCGATGTGGGATGTGATAATACGAAATCCCTTAAAGCCAGACTGCGGCACACGAAATGCAGCAAGTGAACGATCATAAATTGACACATAATATGCCTTTCCAGGCTCAAGCGCTGCAGACTCTGCAAGTGAAATGCGCTCAAAACCTGCCTTTTCAAGCTGACTGATAGCCTCCTTCATTGTATGATACGGTGACTGGGAGTGGCGGATCAGCTCAACCAGACGATTTGTGGATTCCTGTAATTCCATAACTTTTCCTTTCTGACAGGGCTTATAAATAGCCCTGTTCTGCAACTGCAATTAATGTCGCGATGCTTCTCGTATCATACCATAAAACAAAGAAATTGTCACTTTAAAAAATTGGTTTTACTATCTTTCTACCATAACACGACACTTTTTGCGGTAAAATGCAATTCCATATTTTAAAATTTTCTGATAGCCATCATTGCGCAATGCCTGTGTATATTGTCTGGTATCAATCTGCTCTAATGCATCACGACAATTTTGATCAAGCGATTTTTCATCATCGCTCCATTTTAATTCCATTACAATACCAAATGCATCGTCATCATATCCTGCCTCAATAATAATATCACTAAATCCATTCCCGGATTCTCGATTGGAATAAACACTCCAATCATCTGCAAATCCTAAAATTCCAATCAATAGTCCATGATAGAAATTTTCCTTAACCGTTTTTACAAAATTATCACGAATGCTAATCGTTTTTGTCATATACTCCGTCAAAATCTTTTCAACCACTGGCGCATTCGCATTTTGCAATGCAGTATAAAAATTTCTGAACATCTCACGATTTTGAGAAACTTCTCCGCGAAACAATTTCAATATACGCTCAATGATAATGTTGCGAATCTCGCGATTCGGAATTGCAAGCCGATAATAGCCATCTCCTTCCTTCCCATGCTGCGTCAGATAGCCCGTCATAAACATAGTACTCCATAAATTATCAATGCTTGTATATAGCTCCTTGTAGGTAATCATCTCATCAACCCGTTTGACAACCGTTTCTCCATTTACCAGTCGCTCAAGTTCACGCTTTGCAAGCATTCCTGGCTGATTCAAACTATCTACAAAATGATTGATAATCTCATTTCCACTTGTATTCATCCAATAGTTTTTTAATTCTGCGTTTGGATTTTTGCAATGATCTCTGCAATAATTTACAACATCCCACGCGCAATAAACATCGGCATTGCCAAACCGATACCCATCATACCATTCCTTCACTTCGTCAAACCGATCACTCAATCCATAGTATTGCAGCATTTCCATTACTTCTTTATTTGTAAAACCAAAGGTTTCATCAAATTCATCATCCGTGATCGAATATACTTTAAAATTGTTCAACCCGGTAAAGATGCTTTCCTTTGCAATTCTCAGGCATCCTGTCAGTACCGCAAAAGCAAGGCTGTCATTTGTTTTCAACACATTTCCAAAGAGATTGCGAATCAAAAGAATCATTTCATCATAGTAGCCGTTTTCATATGCTTTTGCCAATGGTACATCATATTCATCAATCAATACTACTACCTTTTGATGATAATGTTTTTCAAGAAGCAATGTTAGACCTTTTAAGCTGACCGCTAACGTATCCGGCTCCATCTTTCTGTCAATCAGCTCAAAATATCTTTTTTTGTCAATTTGCGTAAGTTCATTGCTCTCAATTAAAAACTGAAAACGCTCTATCTCATCACAAATGCTCTGAACCAATAACTTATACGCACCTTCATAAGAATTTGAGTCTACACCTTTTAGACTGATTGAAATTACAGGATATTGTCCCATATACTGTCTGCACAATTCAATATTCTGAGCAATATATAAGCCTTCAAATAAAGCGGGATCTGTTTCTTTTTCAAAAAAGCTTTTAAGCATACTCATATTAAGCGATTTTCCAAAACGGCGCGGACGAGTAAACAAAATCACCTGACTGCCATCTTCAAGTACCTGTTCAATTAGTTCCGTCTTATCTACATAATAATAATTTCTTTTCCGAAGTTCACTAAAATTTTCAATTCCAATTGGAAGCTTTAATTTTTTCTCCATGAAAACCTCCTTAAGCAATTCCTCTACCGATTTCTTTCCTATTTTTTTATCATTGTATCATATCTCACTTCTTTTTTCAATGTAAAACGAAGGTTCTACTAACCTTTCCAGCCCCACTAGTTTCAATATTTCCTGTATTTTTCATGCAAGCTCCTTTTAGAATTTTCCCGCTTTCATTTCAACAAATTTATATCATTTTGACTTCTATATCCATCTTAATTGAACATATATAGCTCAGCAAAGATTCTACTCCAATCAAAATGATATACATTACAAACATATATTCTCCCGACAAATGCGGATAACCTGAAACGGTATTTATGTTTTCAAGACTGCTCCAATTTATCGGAGAAACATAAAGCAAACCATATTGTTTAAAATTTGTAAAATATACAGCTACTGGATCCAACATAATAAAAAAGACTGCTGCTGAAATTCCTATTGTTTTTTTGCCAATTTTTAAATTTAGCAGGTACATCAGCTTACCAATAAAAACTATACTTAACCATCCAGTAATAAAAGTGTACATAAATGCGGCTAAAGGATAATAATTTTGTATTACTCGTACTGGCATTACTAGTCCCCACGTATAAACTGGAATTAAGCTTCTTTGATTTACAACAAAATCTCCTGCAATTTCTCCCCAAAGTCGATTTGTTGAAACTGTTGGAAGAACTGCTATCAGCGAAATAAGCGAAATAAACAACATATAGATAAATGCTGCCAGCCACAAGTACATGTTTTCACCCAAATACCAGCCTTTCCGCTTGCATCGTAAAATCATATATGGTTTTTGATTATTCAAAAAAGGAGCATTACAAAATAGCATAACACATCCTAAGTAGATTAATACTTTTAATAATCCATTACTATTTTCTGCCTCCGCGAAAACAATTGGAAGAACAAACGGCGTAATTGTTTTTCCTGTTGCCTGCCCATACTCAGATAATCCATGAAGATATCGAAAAATCAATATTGTTTCTATTGCCGCAATCATCCATATTCTATAATTTTTACGCCACTGTATAAAATTGCTTTCGCAAACATACCAACCTTTCTTCAAATTACCCATTTTCATACCTTCCTTTTAGTTTTTTCCATAATACAACTCCCGAAATCGCATTTAACACAAGTAATAAGCTAACAGAATATAAATAATTCCAAAATGAACTATCCGTCATTCTGAGCATTTTTACTGCACTCGTAAGATTCCAAACATCCAACTCTCTCGGCAAAAAATCAGTAATTGATAATAATCCATAATAAACCAAAAAGGAAATTGCATGTGCTGCAAAGCGATCTGGCATATAAAATACAATCCATAACCCAAAAGAAGTAAAAAATGATGCAGATAATCCAAAAATTAATCCCATCGCTGCCAAATAAAGAATAGGACCTAGTGTTTGATAAATATCGTAGTATTCAACTATATCTTGCTGTGGATTATTACCTACTAACGGCATTAGCGGTCTTACGAAAGCCACAAAAAGCAAAATTCCACCAATCGTTGCTGTTGTTACAAGAAACATATTCGCAGCAATCTTTGAGATCACATATCGCTCTATCCTTCCTACTCGAAGTTTTTGAAACAGGAAAAAACCACTGGAGATATCTTCATAAACACTTCCTGCACACAGTAATGATAATACCGCAATCATGACTGCTTTAAAACGATCAAAATACAGCACATATAAAACATGCTTAATACTACTAAATACGACGTTAGCATTTTCTCTAAATTCTATCGCCTGCGACAGATTTTCTGTCCACCCAAGTGCAAATAGTATTGCTACCATCATCATCACATATATTATTTTTCCATGCAATATACCACGTTTTAGTTCCGCTTTTAATTCCTTCATATGTGTCTCCTATTAATACATGATTGATCCATCAACTGCATTAATCAAAAAATATCCATTTTCCTGATGTTTCCCATCTTCTGTATCACTATATGTGTCATACTCATTCAAATCTTTGTATAGCCATACGGATTCAGAATTTTTTCTTTTTTGAAAACCAAAACGCCAATATGGTGAACATTGAATTCCTTCAGATGACAGTTCATCTACTGCATACACCAATGAAATATCCGTAATCTGTATACTCTTTCCATCAATATTTGTCGCATTTATTTCCTTATCCAAATAATCTGCTGCCTGTGTCCTGTCAATCAAATTTTTCTTTTGTTCGCTGCAAATACGATAACGTGGAGGAATTTTCATATATAATAATCCCTTCACTGGATGATAAACCATCCACGCAATATCTAAATTTCCATTGTTTTCTAATATTCTTCCATTTATTAGGGGATTTTTCATTATAACTAAATATGCCTCGTCCTCTTGTGTCCACGGCTTCCCACCTGTAAATACACCTGACCAAGTACCATCATATTCATCTTCTTTATTTTCATAACCAGGACCAGATACACTATCTTCTGCATTTTTATTAATTTTCTTAATACTCTGCAAATCCATTGCATATGTTCTAACGTATGTATAGGAATATCCTATTTTTTCTGCAATCTCTCTGCAATTTTTTTCTGCATCTTCAGGCTTCATTTTACTATCAATTTTATCCTGTGGAAATGATTCCCTCAACAAAATTTCCTGCCACCGAAGTGTATTGGTTGCCATCTCTGCGATTGCAGAATAGCTTCCTGACACGCCTTTTACTTCATATTCTAGCCCAAGCATATCATACTGGCGTACTCTTCTGTCCCCATCCGTCAAATAATACATGCTATATTGATTTTGACTTTGCTCAACTTCATCTAACGATTTTTCAAATATAGCATTACAAACATCAGACAATTCATATGGTTCTATTTCTAGTGCTAATATATTCACGTTGTTTTCCTGCTTATCCTGAGATTGTTTGCTTTCTTTCATACTACTTTCTTCAACACTGCTTTCGCTTGTTGTGTTGTTCGCAGATGGCGTTGTTTTTATTGCTTCGGAAGATTTGGCTTGCGTTGCTTCTCCTGTTTCTTCTAATAGCTGTTGTGCTATTGATATTCCATTTGGCATGAACTGCTGACGATCCTGACTTGTCATACGAACTGATTTGCAACCAGTCAAAATTATTCCTGTTAATATTACTGAATATATTTTATATTTTTTTCTCATACTCAAGTTCCTTTCTGCCGTGCTGAGATAAAAAACATATTTTATTCAGCACGGCAAATGTCACTTACCACTTCACATACTCATCTATTCCCGCTTGATCTCATGTCCGACCATTTTTCCCTTATCAAAGCGAAAGATTTCATCGCAAAGCGTTCCTATATCTTCCTTACTGTGGCTTGCCAGAACAATTAGCTTTCCATCTTCTTTTTGTTTCAAGAAAAGCTTCCACATTTCCTGTACGCCGTCATTATCCAGACCGCTTAAAGGTTCATCTAACAGCAAAATATCTGGATTTTCCATCAATGCCTGCGCCAGTCCCAGGCGTTGGCGCATACCTAGTGAATACTTTCCTACCGCCTTTTTGCTTTCTGGATCTAGCCCCACAAGACGTATCGCGTCTTTTATCTGCTCATCTTTGATTTTTCCCTGAATCATAGCAAGAAGCTTCAGATTTGTGAAGCCAGAATATTCTGGCAGAAAACCCGGATTTTCGATGATAGCACCAATATTCTCCTGCATGTCATCATTTTCTCCGACTACTTTTCCATTTATCAAAATTGTTCCCTGCGTTGCCTTTACAAACCCAAGGATATGCTTCATAAGCATAGTCTTTCCGGAACCATTTCTGCCTACAAGTCCGTAGATTTTTCCAGACTCTAGCTTCATATTAATATTACTTAATACTTCTGCCTCTCCATAACGCTTTGTCAGATTTTTTATTTCAATTGTACTCATATGCTTATCTCACTCCAGTGAAATACGTGTGTAATTCTCACACGTTTTTTCTTCGCCTGCTTTGTTAGTATATGATACCTTCAGAACATATCCCTCTTTCTCATTATTATGATTCTGAATATATACTGGATATGCTTTAGTCTCATTTCCAAGACTCTCTGCATCGATATATTCGATATCATCCTCACCATTCGCTTCGGTCCACACTGCAATTCTTACATTGCTAATTCCTTCTTCGTTTGCAGAACCATGGAATTTCACCCAAAAATTATCTTCTGTAATCGGGTCCACTGTAAACCAGGCAACATCACCATCACCTTCCGGCACATCACCTGTGATCCACTCAAATGAAAAGCTGACTTCCTGCTCCTCGCTTGATGGCGTCACGTTGCCGGCTTCCGAACTGCTGGCTGGCGCTTGGCTCTGAGCTGTTGACTCTGGTGCCGCCGACTCAGTTATTGCCTGCTTTTGTGATTCTGGCGTTGATGCCTGCACAGTTGTATTAGGTGTCACACTTGACGGCTGTGTATTTGCAGATGACTCCGCTGTTTTGCTCGTCTGTACTGTTGCTGCTGTGGATGTCGTTTGATTCTTATTTACAGTTCCCTGTAATTCACATCCAGTCATCATCATCATTGTTCCTGCCATTGCGGTAATCGCCGCTTTCTTCCATAATAATTTTCTCATTTATTTTGCTCCTTCCTAATTTGTCCTGTTTTAAATGCGAATCAGCCTGCCTGCGGTGGCAGAGGAATTACAAAGCTGTCTGCTGTTGTACTTTCTGTCGACGACTCTGACTCTTTTTCTGTTATCTCTGCTACTGTTCCCTGTTCAAATTCACTTTCTTTTTCAGACTCTGATTCAAAAGCTTGTGACTCTTTCGACTCTTTTGTAAGCACTCCTGCTTCCCCTGATGATACCCAAACTGGTTCTGCTGCCCATGTCTTTTCATCTGCTGACGACAGTTTTTGAGGAAGCTGTCTTTTAGATCTGTCAAACTGAATTGAGACCATACAACCTGATGTTGAGACCAGTGCCGCTGCCAACAGCTTTTTCCATACTTTTTTCATGCGTGTTTTCCTTTCCGCTCTCCCCGTTAACTACACTTTTTTAATGTCTTTGAAATTTTAAAAGCAGTCAATTCAATAATTATTGTTTGACTATTTTTTACTTTTTCTTATGTTATCCCTATTTTATCAGCATTAAGTCTAAAATGCAATTACATTTCCTTTACATTTCTGATACATTTCTATGTATGTTTTGTTACAAAAACTTTTTTATTTAAATTATTTTGTAACATTTAATGTAACATTTTGACTTTATGTCAGAGACAGCCAGACGCATTACTTGCTTAAATTTATAAATCCATTTCATGAGTTTTTTCTTTAATCACCATCATCAATATGGCACAAATACTCAAAATCACCGCATAAACATACATCGAAGTCAGCATGCCTTCTCCTGAATATTTCTTCAAATTTTCAATACTGCTCCAATTTACTGGCGAAAACAGCATCATCCAGCTTGTCTGTTCATTATAAAAATAAATAACGACTGGATCAGCCAGGACAAGACAACTTGCTGCCAATATTCCCGGCCAGTTTTTTCCTGTTACCACATTAAATGCGTACACAAGATACCCTAACAGCATCACCGTAAGACTACTTACCATATACGAATAAAATGCAGCATTCCATACAGTTGTACTCGAAATGACATTTTTCGGATATACCTTAGAATACAAAACATAATTCATCAGTTTATTCGAGGAGATTTCCCATATGCTTCCCCAGCCATTCCACTCCAGACAAGGAAGCACTACGAGAAAACTACATGCCGCAATGAATGCCATATAAATAAAGGATGCGATTGCAATGTATAGACATTCTCCCTTCCACCATCCTTTTCGCCCTGCTCTGTGAATTAAAAACCATTTATTATCCTTTAAAAATGGAGCGTCACAGAACAATAAAATTCCGCCAAAGAAAATCAGCACTTTTAATAGTCCATTACTGTTCATTGCATCGGCTAACAGCACCGGGAGCAAAAGTGCTGTCGAAGTCTTTCCATTTGGCAATGCATAAAGTGGTACTCCAATCAAATAGCGAATAATTAAGACCATTATCACTGTACCCACTGACCAGATTCGGTAGTCCTTTTTCCAACTTAACAGATTGAGGGTCGCAATAATTGTCGCACTCTTAAATCCATCCTTCATGTTTTCTCCTCTTCATTGCCCCAAAACACAAGCACCATGGAACCATGCAAAATAAAAGCATTATTCCAATCGCATAAAAGTAATTCACTGCAAAGCCGTTTACGTTTAACACCTGTACGCCTGAACTTAAGTACCACACATTCACGGAAAATGGAAAGCTTCCGGTAAATGCATAAATCACATAGAATGCAACAAAAGAGGCGGCAATTCCTACATACCGATTTGGAAATATAGATACAGCAAGAATTCCAAATGATGTCACTGAGACTGCAAACAATCCAAACAAAAGTCCTACTAATATACTATAGGCAAGTGGTCCTGCAAAATTCATTGCATATGCGAAATAACCAAAGTACTGCGTCATACCATCTCCACCTACAAGCGGCATAATCGGCAAGAGTACAATCGAAAATAGTACAAAGCTTATACAGACTGCTGACACAACCCCTATTGCATTGGAAATCAGCTTTGACAGCAGATACTCTCCTGGCCTGCATCGAAACAGAATCAATCTGTCATACGAACTGTTTCGATCATCACATAATCCAAATGTATATACAGCTGAAAGCAGAACAATTACTGCTGCCTTAAAGCGATCAAATATCAGCAATTCCATCAGCTTCTCTAAGCTTCCCATCATACGCATTTTATATTGCAATTCTATCATTACCGATTCCCATACATTTGCAATCAGTAATACTACTATTAGAGCAATAATCACAGGAAATCGCTTTGCACCGATGCAGCGATGCAAATCCATTTTCAGCAGTTTTAAGAGATGACTTTTCTTTTTCACTTTAAAAATTCCGATCCAAATATGGAATCTGTGCTGCCATTGACTGCATTCACCAGCATTTCTCCTTGCTTTTGGGAACTGCCTATAATAGTATCTTTTGCCCAGAAGAAATCTTCTGCTTCCCCCTTGTATGTGAATTTATATCGAAAACATGGTACTAACACTGATGTTTTTTCATCTAGCGCCGTCTGATCAACTATATATACAATATCAATATCCTGTACATCTGCCTCCTCTGCCTCTACCTGATATCGCTCGGTAACTTTATCGAAATACTCCATTGCCTCATCTTCTGGTAAAATCTGTACTGGTTCTTTTTTTATTAATTCAAATTCTGGGCGAGCTTCCAAATAAATTAGGCCATATTCCGGATGCCAGATCATAACAGTAACATTATCTATAATCTGTGTGCTTAGCGGAAAACCTTCCACCTCGTCCAATCCTCGAAAAAGCATCAGCCATGCACCATCTTCTTCGCTCCATTCTCTATCATTTACCTCTTCATAGCCTACTTCTGTATAACCTGGTGCAACAATATCCATATCTAACGCTTTAACACTTTCGATTCCCATAAAATATGTAGAAATCTCACTATAGGAAAAATCAAGATCTTCCATCAGCTTCTTGCCATAGTCAATCGCCTTTTTCTTATCTTTCTCATCTCCTTCTTCTGGGAATTTTGATTCCAAATAAATATCCTGATATTGCCAGTTCCAGTTACTATAACCAAACATTGGATATGCTCGATAATAACCTGTCTTATAATACTCCACATGTTCAAGCTCATCTTCAAGCGTACCATCTTCATTATACCAGTACCTTTCATACTCTTTATCTCTTTGATAATCTTCCCCCAAAACTACAGAAGCTATTTTCTCGATATCGTATGGTTTTCGTTTTACTTCTAAGGTATAGTAAGCCTCATCATCTTCTGTAGTTGTCTCGATTTCTTTTGCATAAGCCATACTTGTCATTGCCACGCACAATACCGTCGCCGCAATGCATATTACCCTCCTTTTCATACCTTTTTCGCTCCTTGTTTTTTTATTTTGTTGCTTCTATTTATTTATATTCTATATATACCATTTCTTATATAGCTTGTCAATATTATATTTAAGATTCCTAAGTATTGACTTTTTATATATTATAGTTCATACTGA
>OCHK01001626.1_pt1 | contig 16845 bp, 13 predicted proteins | sample 1538551 | NCBI WGS metagenome assembly OCHK01 (sample SAMN04571707, study PRJEB22368) | human gut metagenome | biome: human gut; material: stool | host: Homo sapiens | place: Luxembourg | collected 2012-08-31
AGGGTTATATTCGCCGCTTTTACAAGCGGGAACCGCGGGGGATTCCACCTAAAGGTGGGACATGGATTCATTTACAAGGATGATCATTTCTCAACTTTCGGCTGATTAGTGGAAATAATTCCGTTGTCATCATCAAAAACCACGGTATATTTGCACTCCGTGCCCACTGTGTTGTTGCTGAACTTCAGCGTATATTTGGTGAAGTCTTGAACAGCGCCAGCCTTGCTGTAATCCTCCAACATAACAAAACAATTTTGCCAAGCATTGTCCGTATCCGCTTTATTATCGGAAATAACAAATATGCCGGTCATGTTATTGGAGTTGGACAGGCGAATAGGAATAAATTTGCCTTTTACACCGGAGAAAGTGTTGTTTTTAATGGTAACCGTAGCGCCATCAGCCACTTGATAAATGCTGACAGCATTGTTCCCGATATTGATAAAATTGTTGTTTTCAATCACGGTGCCATCGGCGGTAGGCACATTCAAACCGAACTCAACGCCGTTATAGTCGTTGGTCACGGTGTTGCCGGTAAACACGACCTTACCAGAAACGGGCAGAGACACAGCGGTATGACTGCCGGCGCTGCTGGTCGCAGCAGTAATAGTGGAATTGGTGATCGTAACATCGGTCACAGTGGGGTCAGCCTTAAGGGCGGTGCCGCCAGAAGTAATATTGGCACCATTCAGCGTCACGCCGTTGCTCGCAATGGTCACAGGGGCGGTGGCAGTCAGGTTGTGAATGGTCACGGGCTTGCTGATGGTCAGCGCGGTGTCGACCGTACCGTCCACGGTAATGACGGAACCATCGGCCAGCTCATTCAGCTTGTTGGCAAGGTCGGCAGCTTCCACTACGGGATAAGTAGCATCCTTATCATACTGATCGCTGATGCTATCCTTCTCATAGGTTGCCTGTGTAGCAACAACCGTCAGATACATACCGGTTGCGGTTGCGTTCTGGTATTCATTGCCGGCGTTTTCATCCATGTGATAGCCGAAAGACCAGGCAGGAGACGCTTCACCGGGCTTCAAAATATCGAGTTCGCCAAGGGGATCTGCCATGTCACCCGGGATATCAATCATCTTGCCTTCCGCGTCAAAAATCTTAAATACAGGCGAAAGCGCATCAGTAAGCTTACCGGTCACGTCCAATGCGTTGATGACATACTCAAACTTTACTGCCAGATTGCCTTTGTTAACCACACGAACCGCAGGCACATAGTAGGTGCAGCCCGGCTCCCAAAGGATCTGAGTGCCTTCGGCAGGAATTTCGCCCTTAACAAGGAACGGGAGAATTTTGCCTTCGGCGTTGACCCAGTTGCCGCTATTGTCCTTCATTTGCAGTTCGATATCCAGATTACCCGCCTGGATCTTGTTGACGCCGGTAGATGCCGTATCGGTAAACCAGGCGAACGTTGTCCCGACCAGCATGACCACACACATGACCAGTGCCATGACGCTGGTCAGCAGTGCGCGCTTGGTCGCTTTTTTGTTGTTCATTTAAGAGCCCTCCTAAGTCAGAATTTATTTCGCAGCCGCCCGGTGATTCTTTTCCTAAATATGTAAATGTAGGAAAAGAATCCGGCGCCCATGGGCGCCGCGCGTATGCGATTGACGGTCAGAATATAGCACTCCTCCGCCCCCTGCGCAACCGTTTCCGGCGAAATTTCCATATTTTGGATAGGTGCACAAAATTCGGCGGGGAATTGTTGTGATTTTGGCGGAGATTTGTGGAAGGGGGACGGATTGCCGCGGCGCTTCGCGCCTCGCAATGACAGCGCAGCGGCGCCGCGCTGATGGGACGTCGGGGACGCCGTCCCCTACAGACGGTTCACCGTACCTGCATTCCACTCAAATCTCCACCCGGCCGCCGGGGCGGTACTCCTCGGCGGTCACGGTCATGGCGATGCCGCCTGCGGACAGCTCCGTCAGCCGCGCCCGCAGCGTCTCCGCCGTCTGTGCCGGGAGGGACACGCGGAGCCGGATGTCCGCGCCGTACACGGCCTCGTCCACTGTGCCGCCCAGCGCCGTCACCTCGCCCCGCACCCGCTCGAACAGCGCGTAAGGACACGGGATGTCCGCCGTCGCCCACAGTCCCATCTCCGCCGCGCCCGCCGCCGCCAGCGCGTCCCGGGCGCTTTTGGAATACGCCCGGGTCAGGCCGCCCGCACCCAGCAGGATGCCGCCGAAATACCGCGTCACCACGCACACCACGTTGGTGACGTTCTCCCGCTGGAACACGTTCAGCATGGGCTGTCCCGCCGTGCCCTGGGGCTCGCCGTCGTCGCCGTAGCGCAGAACGTCGCGGCCGATGAGATAGCACCAGCAGTTATGCCGGGCGTCGTAATACTTCTTCTTCATCTGCGCGATGAATTCCCGCGCCTGCTCCTCCGTCTCCACCGGCAGCAGATGGCCGATGAAGCGGGAGCGCTTTTCGGTGAACTCCGTCTCCGCCGCCTGATAGGGTACGCGGAAATCGCTCATTCCCACTCCTCCTTCGGCTCCGTCCAGCCCTCGATGTAGTTTTTCAGCTGGCCGATGATGCGGGGCGTACACACCGCCACCACGTCCACCGTTTCGCCGTACTCCACCGACTCCACTTTGGCCTCCCGGTACAGGCTGTCCAGCGCGCCGGCCTTGTCGTAGGGCAGGTGCAGCGTCACACGCTTCGTTCCCTTGTCCAGCTTTTTGTCGATGGCGGAGAGCAGCCTGTCCAGCCCCTCGCCGGTTTTGGCGGACACATTCACCGCGTCCCCCTCCTTATCCCGCTGGAAGGCAAAGGCCAGGTCGGACTTGTTGTACACCCGGATGCAGGGGATCGTCTCCGCGCCCAGCTCCCGGATCAGCTCGTCCACGATCCGCGCCTGCTCCTGCCACTCCGGGTTGCTGGCATCGATGACGTGCAGCAGCAGGTCGGCGTATTCCAGCTCCTCCAGCGTGGCCTTGAACGCCTCCACCAGCTGGTGGGGCAGCTTGCGGATAAAGCCCACCGTGTCGGAGATCACCACGTCCAGCGTATCGCTGACGGTCAGCAGCCGGGTGGTGGTGTCCAGCGTGTCGAAAAGCCGGTTGTTGGCCGGTATGTCAGCGCCGGTGATGGCGTTGAGCAGCGTGGACTTGCCGGCGTTGGTGTAGCCCACGATGGCCACCACGGGTATCTCGTTCTTCCGCCGACGCTGGCGCTGGGTGGCGCGGACGCGCCGCACCTCCTCCAGCTCCTCCTTCAGCTTGTCGATCTTCCGCCGGATGTGCCGCCGGTCCGTCTCCAGCTGCGTCTCACCGGGGCCCTTCGTGCCGATGGGCGAACCACCGGTACCGCCCTGCCGTTCCAGGTGCGACCACATACCGATCAGCCGGGGCAGCAGATACTGATACTGCGCCAGCTCTACCTGTAGGCAGCCCTCCTTTGTCCGGGCTCGCTGGGCGAAGATATCCAAGATCAGGCCGCTGCGGTCCAGCACCTGCACACCGCACAGCTCCGTGAGCACCCGCACCTGCGACGGGGACAGATCGTTGTCGAAGATCACCATGGTGGCCTCACTGTTCTCCACCATGCGCTTGACCTCCTCCACTTTTCCCTCGCCGATGAAGCTATGGGGGTCTGGTTTCTCCCGGCTCTGCAGGATCATACCCACGGACTCACCGCCCGCCGTCTCCACTAAGGCCGCCAACTCCGCCAAACACTCCTCGTCGGCGCTGTCCGCACCAAGTACCGGGGACCGCAGCCCCACCAGCACCGCGTAGTCCCTCACACCGTTTTTATTTTCTTCAATGGTTTTTCGTTCCATAGTCGTCCTCGTTATGATGATTTTCCACGATTATACCCCATCCCGGCGCAAAAGTAAAATAAAAAACAAGACCCGCACCATTGGTACGGGTCTTGCAAAGTGGTGTATCCTTACTTGTCCAGGCCGAAACGCTTGTTGAACTTGGCAACGCGTCCGCCGGTATCCACCAGCTTCTGCTTGCCGGTGAAGAAGGGGTGACACTTAGAGCAGACTTCCACGCGAATATCCTTCTTCGTAGAACCTGTCTCAATCACATTACCGCAGGCGCATTTGATAGTAGTCTGCTGATAATTGGGATGGATTCCTTCCTTCATTGCTCTTGTTCACCCCTTTCTGGTTCACTCGTCGCCGCGGCATCGCCGCAAACGCAACTGTGATAATAGCACACTCTTCCCGCAAATGCAAGCATTTTTCGCTATTTTCACAAAGAAATTTCTTCTCCGCAGGCGAAGAAATACAGAATGCGCTCCGTCACCGGCTTTTCCAGTATCCGCGACAGCGCTCCGGCGTAAGCGTCCAGCTGCGGCCGATAGGCCTCCGCCCGCTGGGACGCCTCTGCCGCTGTCACCCGATCAGTCTTGAAATCCACCACCGTCAAACCCGCCGTCGTCTCAAACACGCAGTCTGCCACGCCCTGCAGGAGTATCTCCTCCCCTGCTGCCGCGACGTCATAAATACCCGCATCGGTGAGCAACGCGAAGCGGTACTCCCGCCACACCTGCGGCGCAGTCCGTATCCTCTCTGCCAGCGACGACGCCAAAAACCGCGCCAGCGCCGGGATATCCAGCGCCGCAGCCTGCTCCGGCGTCAGCAGCCGTCGGGCCGTCAGTCTTTCCGCAAAAGCCGTCACTGCCTCTGGTGCCGCAGGGGTATCCAGCGGTAGAAACTGCATCGCCAGGTGCATGGCTGTACCGCGCTCTGCCCCGGTCAGTCCGCGCTTTCCCTGCAAAAACCGCGGTTTCTCCGGTGCGGCGGTCCGCCGCGCCGGCAGTGTCCCCTCGGCGACCTCCTGATCGATGGCCCGCCCCTTCAGCTGGGTAGCCGTCACCTTGGAGGGCGTCACTGTCGCCGCTCTGTGGCTGTACCGGAACGCCAGCGCCGCCTCGTCCGGCTGCGGATCCGGTGCCTGCGCTTCCGGCTCCTCCGCCGGCATCGCCGCACCGCCGTCCTCCTCACCGCTGATGCGGTGCAGCCGCAGCGCCAAGCCCTCCGGCCCATCGCACAGTACCGCGGGACGTACCCCGGCGTAGTCGTGGAACACCCCTGCCTGATATGTGCTCAGCAGCGCCAGCAGCAGCCAATCGCCCGGGCAGTTTACCGCGGCCACCGCCTCCGGCGGCGCCGGCAGTTCTGCCAGTGCACACAGCTCCTTGAGGTGCTTGTCCGGGTTTTTCCGCGAGCATACCATGATGAGCTTCTCCTGTGCACGGGTCATGGCTACATACAGTATCCGCAGCTCCTCCGCCTTGGCTTCCCGTTCCAGCGTCAGCGCCAGCGCCGTTTTGGAGACGGTGTCGTACCGCAGCCGGCGTTCCACCTCCACGCGCTCCGCACCAACGCCCAGCTGGGGATGGACCAGCACCGGCCGATCCAGGTCCTGCCGGTTGAAGCTCCTGTTCAAGTCAGCCAGAAACACCACCGGAAACTCCAGGCCTTTGGACTTATGCACGCTCATCAAGCGCACACCGCCCGCCGCACCTGCAGCGGTAATGGCCGGCGCATCGCCGCTTTCCAGCAGCTGCCGTACCTGCCGCACACAGTCAAACAGACTCGTTCTGCCGCCCTGCACAAGCCGCCGTATATAGTCATACAGTGCCCTCAGACGCGCCTGGCGGGCTGTACCGTCCTCCATGGCACCGAAGATCGCCTGCACCCGGCAGCGGTCATAGATATACCACAGCAGTTTATCGGCGGACAGTTCCCGCGCCACCTGCCGCAGCTCATGCAGCAGCGACAGGAACGCCTGCGCGTCCTCACCCTCATCCTGCCGCAGTGCCTCGTAATAATCCCCCTCACGCTGTACGGCCCGTATCTCCGCCAACCGGTCGGCGCTCATGCCTACCAGTGGCGAACGCAGCACCGCGATCAGCGGCACATCCTGTCGTGGGTTATCCACCACCTCCAGCAGTGACAATACCACTGCGACCTCCATCGCCGAGAAGAAATCCTCACTTTCCCCGCCGTCGCAGGGGATCCCCTCCCGTGCCAAGGCGGCGGCGAATACCGTCTGCCGGGCGCTGGGTGAGCGCATCAGTATCACGATATCCTCCGGTGCTGCCGGACGCATGGTGCCGTCCTCACCCCGGACAGTGAACCCTTCGTCCAGCATACAGCGAATACGCTTTGCCACGAACCGCGCCTCGGCCTCCGCCCGGTCGAACCGCTGCTCCGGTGTGTCCTCCACAGCCAGATAGTGGAACTCCGTCTCCCGCGGCACCTCCGGATAGTATTCCGCCCCAAAGTGAAGATGCTGCTCCTCTGTATAATCCAGCTCGCCCATTTCCCGGGACATCAGCGCCGCGAACACAAAGTTCGCAGCCACCAGCACCTCCCGGCGTGACCGGAAGTTCCGGCTCAGTACCCGCCGCCGCGGCGCACCCGGCGCAGCGTGGTCCGCATCGGCATAGGTCCTGTATTTTTCCAGGAATATCCCCGGTTCCGCCAGCCGGAACCGGTAGATGCTCTGCTTCACATCGCCCACGGCAAAGATATTCTCTCCCTGCCGCGATACCGCCCGGAAGATACAGTTCTGCACTTCATTAGTGTCCTGATACTCGTCCACCATGATCTCCCGGTACCGCCGGGACACCTGCTCGCCAAGCTCCGTGGGCGTTCCGTCCTGGCGGCACAGCATCTGCACGGCGTAGTGTTCCTGGTCAGAGAAATCCATAGCGTTCCGCCGCACCTTCTCTGCCCGGAACCGCTTGTCGAAATCCCCTGTCAGTGCCAGCAGCGCCCGCATAGCGGGCGCGATGAGCTGCAGATCGCCCAGCAACTCCGTCTCCGCCGTCTGATACGGCGCGGACAGCTTCTTCAATGCGTCACGGCACTTTTCCAGCACCGCCCGCGCCGCGTCCTTCGCCCCGGCGCATTCGTCCCCCTTCACCACGCCCATCCGTCGGAAGGCCGGCTGCACACGGCCCATGGCATCCCAGCCTTCCCGGGCCGCGGCCGCGTATTCCCGCAGCTGCGCCGCCGTTTCCAAAAACCGATCTCCATAGGCGTTATACACGCTCTCGCAGTCTTCCATATCCTTCACGGCGCGTTCCAGCCGCCCCGCCCAGTAACTGGCGCGGCGCACCGTGTCCTCCATGATCGTCCGGCCGTACACGCTGTCGCCCAGCCGTTCCGGCAGGTTCGCCCAGCTCTCCGCAGCCTTCTCCAACCACTTGTCCGGGTAGGGATGGCTCTGCAATTTTCCGTGCAGCTCCGGCACCAGCGCCGCCAACGCCCGGTCATCCCGGCCGAAGCCCAGCGTCTCCGCCAACGCCCGGCAGCCTTCGTCCCCCTGCTCGATCCGCTGATAGAACGCCTCCAGTGCATCCTCCAGTGCCCGCTGCTTCAGCACGCCGGCCTCCGTCTCATCCAGGATACGGAAGTCCGGCGTCAGACTCCGCCCATCCACCGGCTCCAGCAGATGGATATGCTCCCGCAGCAGCCCTGCACAGAAGCCGTCCACCGTCTTGATGTCCGCCTGATACACCCGGAACATCTGCTGCCGCAGGTGACTGTTCTCCGGGTCCTGTGCCACCCGCTTCGCCAGCTCTGCGGCCAGCTTTGTCCGCAGTTCGGCGGCAGCGGCGCGGGTAAATGTGATAATAAGGAAATCGTCTATGTGGCAGTGTTCCTCCGTTAGATAAGCGAACACACGCTCTACCAGCACCTTCGTCTTGCCGGATCCGGCGGCGGCGGACACCAGCAGGCTGCCGCCCCGGTCCTCCACTGCCCCACGCTGCTGTGCCGTCAGTTGGATGTCAGCCACGGCGCGTCACCTCCTCGTCCACCAGCTGCCAGAATTCTTCCGGCGTGGTCTTTTGCAGATAATGGGGCTTGTCCCGTTTCTCGTCAAACCAGCAGGCCGACGCGAAGGGACACCAGTCGCAGGCACTTTCCTGAGGCCCCCTGCGGCATGGATCTGCGTCAATATTGCCATCGCCCAGCTCCCGGGCTACCTTCCGCAGCAGCTCGTCCACATACCGACCCATTTTGCCCATCTGAGCTGCATCCGCCAACACACTGGCCGCCAAACCACTGACCGAACCGTCCTTTTTCACTGCAATAGGCAAATAGCAGGGTGACTCCAGCGCACTGTGCTCCATGGCTGTCAGCACCTCTGGGTCGGACAGCACCATGCCCGTCCGACGCAGCTCGCCCCGCAGCAGCGCGGCCAGCTTGTCCGGCGCGATGGCTCGATCCGCCTTTTTAACGACGTCCCTCGCCGGCAGGTACAGCACTCCCGCCGGCTCCACCGCCGCCCCAAAATAGTCCCCGCCGTACCGCTGCAGTGCGAAAAGATACAGCAGCATCTGAATACCCAGGCCGTAGCGCACATCCGCCAGATCAAAAGCCTTTTTCCCGGTTTTGTAGTCCACTACTCGCAGATATAGCTTCCCGTTCTTCAGCCAGCCGTCCACCCGATCCACCTTACCGGTGACGGACAGCGTGGTATCTCCCGCCGTCACCGTGACGGCAGGCAGCTGTCCGTTTTTGCCGCCGAAGCCCAATTCAAAGGCCACAGGCCGGAAATCCGAATGCTCCAGCTCATCCAGCACGTTCTCAACAATGACCAACGCCGTCTCCCGCAGCCGGGAAAACAGATACCGGAACCGTGCGCTCTTCTCGCCGTAGCCGTCGATGACCGTCCGGACATACTCATCCGTATACCGCCGCACCAACGCCGCCAGCGCCGGTCTTTCCGGCCGCTTCCCCTGCTGCTCCACCTCCCGCAGGACATTCTCCAGCAGATAGTGGATAAACGTCCCCACCTCCGGCGCCTGGAAATCCGCCTTTGTCCGTTCCCTGGCCCGCAGGCCGTACTCCATGAAATAGCCGAAGTGACAGCTCTTCACCTGGTCCAGCCGCGAGGCGGACATGGCCAGCGTACTGCCGTACAGGCTGCGTACCGCCCCGGGCGACAGCCTTCCCCGGCCCATAGCCCGGGCCGCTGCCATCTTCTCCAGCGTACCGCCCTGTCCATGCATCTCAAAATAACGCCACAGCGCACCGCCGGGCCGCTGTCCCGCCAGTGCCAGCGCTGCCGCAGGCAGTCCGCGGCGGTACGCGCCGTCTTCCCGTTGTATTTCCACTTGAGGGAACAGCTTGCGGATACGCTCTACCACAAAGGACGGCAGCAGCTTCGCCCCCGACTCATCGCCGGCGCACCAGGACACGGTCAGTGTCTCCGTTGGCTGGGCCAGGGCGGCATAGATATTCTGCAGCTCATTGCTCAGCGGGTCGAACGTGGCGTCGGACAGCAGTATCCCCTGCTGCTGCAAAAGCTCACGCTCCTGTTCGTCCAATATACCGCCGCCCTTCTCCACCGTGGGCAGCACATGGTCATTGGCGCCCAGCAGGAAAAGATGCTGCACTGTATGGCGGTCATTGCGCGTCAGGGGGCTTACCTTTACCTGGTCCAGCGCAGCGGGTATGGTGGCCACGGCATACTGGCTCAGCGTCAGCCGCAGCAGCCGCGCAAACTCATCGCCGTCCACCTCCGTGTCACCCAAAAGCGACACGAACTGGTCCAGTACATCGCAGAATATCCGCCACAGCTGGGCATACTCCTCTGCCGCCTGCATCTGCCCCTGCTCCAGCAATTCTTTCTCCCGCTGTTCCAACACGGCCGGTGTACCGGCGTCCTCCGCAAATTTATAAAGCGTTTCAGCTTTACCTCTTACCGTTTTATTGACTTTCATCCCATCACTCAGGGTAAGAAACAGTTTTCTGACTTTCCTTCTGACCGCGTTTATCTCGGCCAGCTGTTCCCGGCGATAATCAGTTATCTCTCCGCTGTATCCATCCGGATCCGCCGTCCAGTCGGCGTCCCGCAGCCACATATTACCCCGAATTTCCCAACGGATCACGTAGTTTTCCAAAAGATCGCATTCCGCCGCTGTCAGTGCCGTCATGCCGGTCTTCAGGCAGCGAAACACATCCTCATACTCGAAGCCGCCTGTCACTGCGTCGACGGCGGACAGCAGCAGCGTCAGGACCGGCTGCTCCAAAATGTCGCTCCGGCGGCTGATATAGGCGGGAACATCGTCCCGGCGGAACACGGCCTCCAGCAACGGGCCATATACCTCCATATTCCGCGCCGCCACGGCCATCTCACGCCAGCGAACGCCCTTTTGTGCCAGCGCCCGCAGCTGCGCAGACACATATTCCACCTCAGAATAGGCGGTATTGGCCTGGTACAAGGTGATGGACGGCGCACTGCCCGTCCACGCTTTTTCCGCGCCGAGGAAGTATCGCTCCAGGTGCGAAAACGCTGTGTCACTGTTCCTGACAAGGTTTTCTACTTCACAACTACAACCGGCGTCCTTTGCCAGTCTGCGCAGGCGTTCCCGCTGCTGTATGCCGTTGCGGAAGAGCTGCGGGTCACTGTCATCGCCCAGCAGAGTCACTGTAACAGAGTTGGCCTGTTTCAGCGCGGCGGCAATGATATCCTCCTCCGTTCGGTTGAAATAGGAAAACCCATCAATGTAGATATCTTTTCCGCATAAATAGTCCGAATTCGGCAGTTTATCGCAGAGTTTCTGCACTTTTGACCGGGCATCAAAGTCACCGCCTTGGAGTCGCGCGTCATAAGCGCCGAACAGCAGCGCCGTAGAGCGCAGCTTATCTCCGGCGGCGCCCGGAATATCCTGAACCTGTTGCAGCAGAAGGGACGGAGCGATTTTATAGGCGTACAGCTCATCGGCCAGGGCCACCAGCTCCCGCAGAAAGGCCGGGCGCTGTGACGGCTTGGAAAACACCGTCAAATATGACGAAACTTCCTGCAAGGCGCGGCGCATTATCAGTATTTTACCACCATTATCTAACGTTATATCGGATATGCCTCCGGTTTGTGACAGTACGCGGGTGGCAAGGCTCTGGAAGCTCAGCACCTCCCCGTCACGGCTGGCGGTATCCCCCAGCGCGCGGCAGAGATCCAGCTCCGCCTCGTGGGTGGCGTGCTCCGGTACCAGCAAAATCTGCGGGCGCTCAAACCGTTGTGCCGCAATGGTTTCGAGCACCAGCTTACTTTTTCCCGCACCGGCGCGGCCGGTGATGATACGCAGCTTCACCGCGTCACCTCCCCTGTTTTCTCCCCCATAGTATACCGCAAACCGTCCCTTATGGGAAGTAAAAGTCGAAAAAAAGGACGCGGGATCTTCCCGCGCCCTTTGACGGTGCATGTCACTTTCGTTTACTTTAGGCTGCTCTTGTTGACCTGCTTCTGTGCTCTTTTATATACCCTTTTGTTATATGCGGTACACCATAGCGCAGCGTTTGTTAAAGGGTCATGGTACGGCGCAGCTCGTCCCGGTTTTCCACGGTGACGGTCACCAGACGCACCCGGGGATGACCCGCCACCGCCCGGAGAAATTCCGTGTCCGCCTTTTGCAGGACGCCCAGAACGGGAAGGTCACCGTCCAGGGCCGCGAGCACCGCTTCGCAGAATTTTTTGGCACCGGACTCCGCCGGGCCCAGCTCGTCCATCAGCAGGACGTCCCCGTCACGGTCACGCAGGGCCGCCGTGCCCAGCGTGTCGAACCTATCGCAGGAATAAGCGCCGCAGTAAAACAGCAGATTTTCCGCCGACGGTACTCCGCCCACCGCGGGCAGCAGATGCACAGAGGGCCGGTCCAGCACGCCTGTTACCCGCACCGTGCGGAAGCCGCAGGGCCGGTGGTCCCGCAGCAAGCAGCGCGCCAGCGTGGACTTGCCCACGCCCTTGTCACCGGTGAGGAACAGATGGTCAGTGCATGGGGCAGCCATGGTGTACCTCCCCTGCCGCTTCGCGCCGTGCGGCGCGGACGCAGATCATCTCACCGGCGATGGACACGGCGATCTCCTCCGGCGTCACGGCCTTGATGGGTGTGCCCACCGGCGTGTGGACAAAGGCGATCTTCTCCTCGGGAATGCCCGCCTCCCGCAGGCGCTGGTTCACAAAGGCCGTTTTCTTCCGGGAGCCGATGACGCCCACATAGGCCGTCTCGTCCCGCAGCACCTGCACCTCCGCCTGAAAGTCGTGCTCATGGCCGTTGGTCATGATGACCACATAGTCCTCCGGCGTCAGCGTCAGGTAGTCGCTGATGCGGTCAAAGTCGCCGCAGATGGTCCGGTCCGCCTGGGGAAAATGCTCCGCCGTGGCAAAGCCCGGCCGATCATCCACCACCACGGGACGGAAGCCAATCGTCCGCAGCAGAGGCGTCAGCGCACGAGCGATATGTCCCGCGCCGAAGATGACCGCGCGCTCCCCCACCGGCAGCGGCAGGGAGAACACGCCCTCGCCTATCTCCGCCGTCTCGGCGATATGGGGTGCGGCGCCGTCCAGCGGCAGCACCAGCCAGCCGGGCACACGGTCACGCACGCGGCGCAGCACCTCCGCCGCCAGCGCGTCCCAGACGCGATCCGACAACCGGGCGGGAGTGAACAGCACCGTCACATCGCCGCCGCAGGCCATGCCCAGCTCACCGTCACGGGAGAGCTTGAAGTCATACAGGGCGTCCACGTGCTGACCGGCCAGCAGCGCCCGGGCCAGCTGAATGGACCGCAGCTCCACCGCGCCGCCGCCGATGGTGCCGGAGAGCAGACCCTCCGCCCCCACCAGCATCTGGCTGCCCGCGCCGCGGGGGGCAGAGCCGTCATCCCACACGATGGTGGCCAGCACGGTGTTCTTCTGCTTTTCCCGCTGGTAGAGCAGGGTCTGGAAGATGTTGTTCATATGTGTCTCCTTTCAAGGGCCATAGGGAGCGGCGGTGCCGATCCCTATTCGTTTATTCAGCCGGCGGCCTCCACAGCGGGGAGAGAATTGTCCACCAGCGCGTTGTACTGGTCGATGGTCAGGTCGCAGTGGTAGAACAGTTGGAAATAGGTCTGGGCGACCTCGTACATATCGTAGTCAGCAGCCTCGGGGTACAGGACCTTGGCCATCCACTGCATACCCAGGATGCGCTGGACGCTTGGCGGGAAGCCCATCCAGTTGTAGGGGCCGAAGGGCACCTCGTAATACTTGCCGTCCTTGATGGCAGGTATGGTCTGCCAGTTCTCGTTATCGGCCACGGTACTGTAAATGCTGCCGGGGGCGAAGAACACGATAGAGGGGTCCCAGTTCAGGATCTGCTCTATGTCCACCTCGTTGCCGGTACCCTTGGAGGAGGGCTCGTCCACCACAGCCAGATTATTGCACAGCATATCGACGACCTCGGCGTGATAGGAGTCCCTGGCGATGACGTTCAGGCCCTCTTCACCGGTGATATACAGGACATCGGCCTTCTCCACGCCGTCCACGATGGCCTTGACGGTGTCATAGGCATTGCGGCAGTAGTCGGCCAGGGCCTGCCCCTCGTTGGGCATAGCCAGCAGGTCGCTGAGCATGGCATAGGTATCGTCCATGGAGGCCAGGTAGGCGTCAATGTGGACAAAGGGGATTCCGGTCTGTTCCTGCAGGCCGTCCAGGTCCTCCGCCATGGTGCTCTTGGGCTCGCCCACATCGATGACCACGTCGGGATCGGCCGCCAGCAGCGTCTCCAGGTTCAGTTCGCCCTTGCCGCCGTACAGCTGGCCCAGCAGGGGCAGGTCCAGATACTTCTGGTCAAAGTAATTCTCGGCGGTCTTGTCCCAGGCATTGGCCACACCCACCATCTTGTCCGGGGCGATGGCAAAGACCACCATCTGGGCCAGCGGGCCGGACACGGCGACCTTCTGGATATCGGTGGGGACGGTGACCTCGCGGCCGCAGGAGTCGGTGAACACGCGGGTGGTGTCCTCCGTCCGGGTGCTGTCGTCGGTCTTGTCGTCCTGGGCCTTCCGGCCGCAGGCAAACAGGGTCAGGCTCATCACCAGCGCCAGGACCAGCGCCAGCAATCGTTTTGTCTTGTTCATATGTGTTCTCCTTCTTCTGTTGAAAATGCAATCATTCCAAAGCGGCGGACGCCGGGCAGCTGCCACGGGAAGTCCGGGTCGCCGGTGGAAATTAGTTTGGCGCGGAGATCGTCCTCCGCAGGCGCTCCCCCGCCGTAGAGGGCCAGGAACGTCCGGGCATCCTCCAGGGTGCGGAAGGGCTGGGGAAAGTCCAGCGCCGCACGCTGCGCCGTATAGGGGATACCGTGGGCGTCCAGCACACCGCAGGCGGCATCGAAGCTATGGCGGCCCGGCGCACGGGGCGCCCCGGAAAAGCGGTGGCACACGTCGTCACGCACCACGGCCAGCACCGTGCCACGGCACTGGCGGAGGGCGGCGGCCAGTATCTCCTCCATGCTGCCGAAAAAGCAGAACACCATGGCGTCGAAGGGTACCGGCGGCGCACAGGGGCGTCACATTGGCAACGCCCCGGGCGTCCAGCTCCTGCCGCAGCACCGCCAGGGCGGCAGCGTCGCGCTCCGCCGCCGTGACACGGGCCGCATGGGGCGACAGGGCCAGAGACAGGTATCCCAGGCCGCAGCCGGCGTCGCAGATATGATCCGTGGGCTTCAGGTACGGCAGCAGCAGAGCCGTCAGCTTTTCGTGGAAGTCGGTGCGGCGGCAGGCATCGGCCATGAAGCGGACAGTGTCCGCCGACCAGCTAAACATGGCGGTCACCTCCCCGCACCGGCAGCAGGGCCGCGCCGTCGGGCGTATCCAGCAGCACGGACTCCACACCGTAGAGCTGCCGGATCAGGTCCGGCGTCAGCACGCTCCGGGTATCGCCCTCCGCCGCCACGCGGCCCCCTTGCAGGGCCAGGACGCGGCGGGAAAAACGCAGGGCGTGCTGGGGATCGTGGGTGGAGAGCAGGACGGTGTAGCCCTGCTCCGACAGGGAACGTACCTGCTCCAGCACACGGAGCTGGTTGCCGTAATCCAGAGAGGCGGTGGGCTCGTCCATGATGAGGATATCCGACTGCTGGCACAGGGCGCGGGCAATGAGCACCAGCTGCTGCTCGCCGCCGGAGAGGGCGGCGAAGTTCCGCTGCGCCAGGTGAGCCACACCCAGCTGCTCCAGGGCGGTCAGAGCCTGCTGCTCCAGGGCCTTGGAGGGGCTCTGGAACGGGGACAAGTGCCGGGTCAGGCCCATGAGGGCGGTGTCCAGCACGGAATAGCCGAAGGTGGGACGGTGTATCTGCGGGATGTAGGCGATGCGGGCCGCCAGCTCCCGGCGGGAGAAGGTCCGCACGTCGCGGCCGTCCAGCGAGATGGCGCCGGTGTAGCCCTCCAGGCCGCCCAGCAGGCAGCGGAAGAGGGTGCTCTTGCCGGCGCCGTTGGCACCCAGCACGGAGAGGAAATCACCGGCGGGCACGGTGAAGGAGACATCCTCCAGCACCGGCGGGGCCTTGGGATAAGCGAAGGTCAGGTGCGATACCGTGAGGGTCACAGGCGGTCGCCTCCCTTCACCATGAGGTAGATAAAGAACGGCGCGCCCACGAAGGCCGTCAGGATACCGATGGGGATCTCCGTCGCCGCAAGGGTGCGGGCCAGGTCGTCCACCAGCAGCAGAAAGGCCGCGCCGAACAGGCAGGCCATGGGCAGGAGCCTGCGGCAGTCGTTACCCACGAGGCGGCGGCTGAGATGGGGGATCACCAGACCCACCCAGCCGATCATGCCGGAGACGGAGACGGCGGAGGCCGTCAGCACCGTGGCGCAGAGGATCACCGCCAGACGCAGGCGGTCCGTGTGGACGCCCATGGCGCGGGCTTCATCCGGCGAGAGGGTCAGCAGGTTCATGCGCCAGCGGAGCAGCAGCAGGGGCGTCAGCCCTACCGCCATACAGACGGCGGCAAAGACGACGGTGTGCATACGGGTGCCGGAGAGACTGCCCATGAGCCAGTAGGTGATCTGGGGCAGTTGGTTGGTGGGATCGGCCACCAGCTTGATATAGGAGGTACAGGCCGAGAACAGCGAGCCTACCATGATACCGGCCAGCAGGAGGCTCACCACACGGCTGCCCCGGGATCGGCGGCCCACCAGATAGACCAGGGCAACGGACAGCAGGCTGGCCAGGAAGGCGAAAACGGTGACCATCACGGTGCTCTGGCCCGTCAGGATCCCCAGCGCCGCACCGAAGCAGGCACCGGAGGACGCGCCCAGGATATCCGGTGCGGCCATGGGGTTCTGGAACACGGTCTGGTAGGCGGTGCCGGCGGCGGAGAGGCCGCAGCCCACCAGGCAGGCCAGCAGGATGCGGGGCAGGCGGACATTCCACACGGCGATGGCCATGTTGTCCGTCCAGGTCTGTTCAACGGGAAATACGCGGGAGAGGAGTATCTTTACCACCTCGCCCAGGGGGACGCCGTAGCGGCCCAGCACGAAGGACAGCAGAAACAGCGCCAGCAGCGCTGACGCCATGATCGTTATGCTGCGTGTGGGGTGCCGGGGCGTATGCATGGACGGGCCTCCCTTTTCAGTCTGTTCCGCTTCCGCGCGTACCGCGCGGAGGTTCGCTGTCTATTTTACAGGATAACGCAGAAAATGCAAGGGGCATTGTTCGGTATTGTCGTATGTTTGTCCGTCTATATCGTTTTTTGTGTTCGGAGCGGCAGACCGGCTGCGGCCGCGGAATTTCCAGTTTCTGGGAGAAAGTGGTTCGTTTTTGTATATTTCGCATAATTCATATAGTGACAGTTTGTGCGTTATGATGACGTTTTTTGTGAAAACACCGTTGACTTTGGAATTCTGCTTTGCTACAATAGGCCCAACATTTCCGAAGCGAAAGGAGGCGGCCGTGATGACCAAGACCACGAAGAAAGCCATGAATACCATGATGACCGCCGCCTGCGCCGGTGCTGCTTTCTGCTGCGCCTGCGCCGCTTCTCATACTGTCATCCTGTCCGTGCTGGGCGCCATTATTATGGCGTCCATTATTATTTGCGCTCTGGTAC
>OCHK01001636.1_pt1 | contig 16796 bp, 21 predicted proteins | sample 1538551 | NCBI WGS metagenome assembly OCHK01 (sample SAMN04571707, study PRJEB22368) | human gut metagenome | biome: human gut; material: stool | host: Homo sapiens | place: Luxembourg | collected 2012-08-31
ATGTAGTTGCTGAGCAGGCACCGCCCGGAATAGCTGACGCACATGGCGCCGTGGCAGAAGGCCTCCAGCTCCAGCTGCGGCGATACGCGGGCGCGGATGGCGGCGATCTCCTCCAGACTCAGCTCCCGCGCCAGCACCACGCGGGTGGCGCCCAGATCGTACCACGCCTGGGCGCAGACGTGGTTGGCCACGGACTGCTGGGTGCTGATGTGCCGCTGGCAGTGGGGCGCATATTTCCCCGCCAGCGTGAACGCGCCCAGATCCGCCAGGATCAGCGCGTCCACACCCGCCGCATCCAGCTTTTCCAGATAGGCGGGCAGCGCCTCCGCCTCGTTCCAGCGGGGCATGGTGTTGACGGTGGCGTGTACCTTCACGCCGTGGTCGTGGGCGAACCGCACCGCCTTCGGCAGCGCCTCATCGTCAAAATTCCCGGCGAAGGAGCGCATGCCGAAAGACGTACCGGCCAGATACACCGCGTCCGCGCCGTACAGCACGGCCATCTGCAGCTTCTCCCAGTCCCCGGCCGGGGACAGCAATTCAGGCTTCTTTCCCATGGCGTCAGGAGTAGATGGGCTGGTATTCATCGCTGTTGATGAACTTCAGGTGGTCGCTGTAGTCGGTGAAGAAATGGCTCTTGCCGTCCGTGCCCAGCGCGAAGAAGTAGTAATCGGTGTCCGCCGGATAGATGGCGGCCTGGATCGCGCTGAGGCCGGGGTTGCAGATGGGTCCCGGCGTCAGACCGGGATTGATATAGGTGTTGTATGGGCTGTCGATCTCCGTGTCGAAGGTCTTCACGCCGTCGTGCTTCATGATATAGTTGATGGTGGAGCACAGCTGCAGAGCGCGTCCGCCCTTGTTGCTGTCCGGGTTCTCCAGACGGTTGTGGATAACGGAGCTGATGTTCTTGCGCTCCGTATCGTCGCCGATGGACTCCTTCTCGATCAGGGACGCCATGGTGACGATCTCCTGCAGGGTGTAGGGTGAGGCCTTGATGTCCGCCAGCATCTGCTGGCTGATGGAGTTCTTGAAGTACACCAGCATGGTCTCCACAGCGTAGACGGCAGAGCGGTTCTTGTCGAACTCATAGGTGCTGGGGAACAGGAAGCCCTCCATGCGGTCGATGGTGCCGATCTTGTCGTCGTCCAGGAAGTCGTAGTCCTCATAGGCGAAGTTGGCGCAGGCGTCCTCCAGATCCTCCTTGGTGGCCACGCCATTTTCCGCCAGCAGATCGATGATCTCCCGGACGGTGTAGCCCTCCGGGATGGTGACCTTCACCAGTCCCTGCGCCGCCTTGGCGTCGGCCTCCCAGTCGTGCATGTTGGTGATCAGGGCGCGGAAGTCCATGTCGCTGTTCAGCTTGTAGGTACCCGGCTCCACATAGCGGTCGTAGTGCAGGAACGTGCCGGCGATGTTGAACACCAGACGGGAGTTCACCAGTCCGGCGTCGTGGAGCTTCTTGGCCACGTCGCCCCGGCTGTCGCCCTCCTCCACGGTGATCTCCACCTCCACCGGCGCCTTGTTCAGGGAACAGACGTCGTTCACCAGCAGCCAGCCGATGCCCGCCAGCAGGCAGGACACCAGCAGCACACAGGCGAAATAGGCGATGGTGCGGTTGCGCTTGGCCTGACGGCGGCGGCTGCTGCGGCGGTGCTGCTCGGAGGCCGCCTGACGGCGCACCTCCTCGGCGTCCCATTTCGCCGTGGCGTATTCGTTTCGTTCGTCTCGGTTTGCCATAGATATGCTCCTTTCAGCGCGTCAGCCGATGAGGTCGGCCACGCGTTCCATGACTTCGTTGTGTATATCGTCGATCAGACGGGGCGTGCCCTCCCGGGCGCAGTCGATGCGCGTCCAGCCGCAGCGCTCCACCACATAGGCGGCGTTTTCGCGGCAGCGGCGCAGGTAGTCCTCGTCCCTCTCATGGATATCGGCGGTGGTGTGGGTGGTGGCCTCCCGCAGGCGCATCATCTGCTCCGTGGCCTCGGTGGGCATGTCCAGATACAGCACGCGGGTAGGCTCCGGCAGCCCCAGCAGGTCGTACTCAAAGTGGAACAGCCAGTCCAGAAACGCGTCCCGCTGCTCAGGCGGCAGCTTGCCGGTCTGGTGGACGGCGTTGCTGGTGGTGTAGCGGTCGGCGATCAGCAGGCCGCCCTGCTCGTAATACGCGCCCCAGTCCTGCTTGTAGGAGGCGTAGCGATCCACGGAGTAGAACACCGACGCGGCGTAGGCGTTGACATCGCCGGGCTTGTCGCCGAAGGCGCCGCCCAGATACAGACGGATCAGCGCCGAGGATTCCTCCTTGTAGCGGGGGAATTCCAGCTTGCGAAAGGAAATACCGCGGCGCGTCAGCTCGTCGCACAGCAGGCGGGACTGGGTGGCCTTACCGGAGCCGTCCGTTCCCTCGAACACGATAAGTTTTCCCTTCATACCGTAGCCTCCCGCGGGCACACTGCCCCATGATGACGTATATTGTACCATAGTTTTCCCCGCTTGTCCATATTGCAAACCAAAGACCTCCTTGTCATTCCGAGTCTGTAGGGGGCGATGCCCACATCGCCCCCTACCAAATCACAAGGAGTGCGTGCGAAACGGGACGTCGCGGACGCCATCCCCTACGGAATGACGAAGGGCGGACAGAGTCGTCCGCCCCTACGAAACACCTCTTACCGCAGCCAATCCGGTTTTGCGCGGCCATGCGCGCCGGAGACCAGTCCCATGGCCGCAAACAGCATCACCAGCGACGAGCCGCCGTAGCTGATAAACGGCAGGGTCAGGCCGATGACCGGCATGACGAACAGGCACATGCCCACGTTGACGATCACCTGGAAGATGATCATTCCGGCCACGCCGATGCACACATAGCTCTCCAGCCGCGTCTTGGCGTGCCGCGCCACATAGACGCACCGCAGGACGATGGCCGTCAGCAGCGCCAGCGTCAGCAGGCAGCCCACCAGACCCAGCTCCTCCCCGATGACGGAGAAGATGAAGTCCGTGTGGCGGTGGGGCAGGCTGGACGCCGTCTCGCTCTGGGTCTGCACTCCCTTGAACAGCCCCTGTCCGAAGATCTTGCCGCCGCCCAGCGTCAGCAAACTGCGGGTTTGCTGCCAGCCGGTGTTCAACGGGTCATAGCTGTGGTCGAACAGGACGATGAACCGCTTTTTCATGTAGGAATCCAGCAGGTTCAGATCCCACATGGCGTAGAACAGCAGCGCCGCCGCACCGCCGCCGATCAGGAACCAGCGCAGCGCCACGCCCGCCACAAAGCACATGCAGGCGAAGATGAACAGAAACACCAGTGCGCTGCCCATGTCGCCGGATATCTTGTAATACAGCACGAAGATCACGCCGAAGTGTACCGCCAGCATCGCCACAGAGGTCACGGATTTCAGATTCCGGTTCTCCTTCAGCCACGCCAGCTGCTTGGCCAGCACCAGAATGAAGGTGATCTTCACGATCTCCGCCGGCTGCACCTTCACCGGAAGGAAGGGAAAATCCAGCCACGCGCGGTTGCCCGTGCCGCCGTCGATGCCCAGCGGCGTGGCCAGCAGCAGGATGAAGCCGATGCCCACCAGGAATATCCACTTCCAGTATTTCACCAGCTCGCCCACGTCGATCTGCGACACCAGCAGATACAGCAGCACGCCAATGACCAGCGCCGCCGCCTGCACCAGCACAAGGCGGTTGGTGTGCATATACCGGGTGGCGCTGGACACCATCAGCACGCCGAACAGCGATGCGCCGCCGCACAGCGCCAGCAGCAGCAGATCGGCCTGCCGCAGCACATCGTTGAACAGCTCCCGTATACGGCGCAGCATGGCGGCACCTCCCTCTCAGCAAAATTTTTCATTCAGGTGTAAGTTTACCACAAGATGCTTTCCGTGTAAACCGACAAATGGCAATATCCTTCGCCGACGTATATGAATATTTATGCATTTTGTACGTTGACAAATTCACTCCCTGCGCTATAATGCAAAGCAAGCTGAATATGGTAATGCTTCCCTTGGCACCGGCTGAGGGGTCGAAGGCATCCACGACCGAATCGTAGGTATTCCGGCGTTTGTCGGATAAGATTTGGTCGTGGAGGCCTTTACTTTATGACAGAGATGACGGTATTGAACGGCGTGGCTATCGAGGAGCTGCTGATGGCCGGTACCGGCGCGCTGGCGCCCTATCTCATTGCCGCCGCGCTGTATCTGCTGCCGCAGATCAAGACGGTCTATGTGACCAACCCCCACCATCTGAAGTGCTCGGCAGCCGCCTGCGAAGCCATCACACCGCAGGTGGAGAAGCTGCTGTCCGGCTGCGGCGGCTGCCACGCCGCCACCGCCGCCGCGCTGCTGCAAGCGGCGCAGGAGACCGGCAAGGGGCAGACGGTCACACTGTAAGAAAAAAACACCGGCTCCGCACCCGAAACGGATGCGGAGCCGGTGTTTTAATCGAGCAGGTTTTCACATATTCTTCCGTATGCTGCCCAGCGCTGTCTTTTCCAGCCGGGACACCTGCGCCTGGGAAATGCCGATCTCCGACGACACCTCCATCTGCGTCTTGCCCTGGCAGAACCGCAGCGCCAGTATGCTCTGCTGCCGGGGATCCAGCCGGGCGATGGCGTCCTTCAGGGCGATGCGATCCAGCCAGCTGTCGTCAGTGCCCTTCTCGTCCTTCACCTGATCCATAACGCACACCGGGTCGCCGCTGTCGGCGTACAGCGGCTCGTACAGGCTCACCGGGTCGCTGATGGCGTCCATGGCGAACACCACCTCTTCCCGCGGGATGCCCAGATACTGCGCCAGCTGCTCCACCGTCGGCTCCCGCTGGTTTTCCGCCATCAGTGCCTCCCGCGCCCGCAGCACCTTGTAGGCCGTGTCCCGCATGCTGCGGCTGACCCGCAGGGCGCTGTTGTCCCGCAGATAGCGCCGGATCTCCCCCACGATCATGGGCACGCCGTAGGTGGAAAAACGCACCGGCTGGTTCACATCAAAGTTGTCGATGGCCTTCATCAGCCCGATGCAGCCCACCTGAAACAGATCGTCCGCACTCTCGCCACGCCCGGCGAACCGCTGCAGGACCGACAGCACCAGCCGCAGATTGCCGCAGATCAGCTGTTCTCTGGCTACACTGTCCCCTGCATGGGCGCGGCGCAGCAGCGCCGTCATCTCGTCATGTTTCAGCACAGGCAGCTTCGCCGTGTTGATGCCGCATATCTCCACCCTGCTCCGCATAACGCCACCTGCCTTCTTCTTGATAGAGGCAGTATTTCCCGGCGTAGCGGCGGTTATTCCCTGCGGCGGAAAGCCCTGGTTTTCGCCAGAATGGGACATGCGCCGCCGCGCATAGGATAGCGGCAGGAGGTGATGGCGATGCTGTGCAGATTCACCGCGCTACGGCGTAAGGAGGTCATCAATCTGTGCGACGGCTGCCGGTTGGGGTATGTGGGTGATGTGGAGGTGACGGTGCCGGAGGGAGCGGTAAAGGCGATCATCGTGTTCGGCCCCTGCCGCTTCTTCGGTCTGTTCGGGCGGGGCGAGGACTATTATATCCCCTGGGAATGCGTCCAGAAATTCGGAGACGACATCATACTGGTGGATAAGCCCTTCCGCCGCGACCCGCCGCCACCGCCCAAGCGCCGCAAAAAGTCATTCTTTTCATAAGGAGCGGGCGCCGGACGCGCCCTGCGCCACGTCTATACGGATCAGCGAGCGCTTATGCTTCGCTTCAAAATGGCGGTATTCCCGGGAGTCTGTTTCGCCGGGATGACTGTTGAGATACGCCTCGGCGTACTCCTTGGCGTGCCTGGCACGGGTGAGGTCGATGTCCTCCGCCCACTCAAAGGTAGTCGGAACAAGGCGCACCTTGCCGTCCGCCACCGCCAGCATACCGCCGATGCAGGCAGCGGTGCGCACCTTGCCGTCCACGATCAGACGCGCCTGTCCCATGCCCAGCACCGTCACATAGTCGCAGTGTCCCGCCTGCACGCTCATGTCGCCGCCGGCGGCGCGGACGCTGATGCTCTCCGCCTGTCCGTCAAAGACCATGCCGTCCGCGGTGACGATCTGCAAGGGAAAGCTTCTCATTCCTTTGCACCCTCCCCGGCCTTTGCCACCACCTCGTCGATGGTACCGGCATAGAGGAAGGCGGATTCGGGAATGTCGTCATGCTTGCCGTCGATGATCTCGCGGAAGCCGCGGATCGTCTCGGCGATGGGCACATACTTGCCCTGCATTCCCGTGAACTGCTCGGCCACGCTGAAGGGCTGGGACAGGAACCGCTGGATCTTCCGGGCGCGGGAGACAGTCAGCTTGTCCTCCTCGCTCAGCTCGTCCATACCCATGATGGCGATGATGTCCTGCAGATCCTTGTAGCGCTGCAAAATGCGCTGCACATCTCGCGCCACCTCATAGTGCTCCTTGCCCACGATCTCAGGGGCAAGGATGCGGCTGGTAGATTCCAGCGGATCCACGGCAGGATAAATACCCAGGGAGGCAATGCCGCGATCCAGCACGGTGGTGGCATCCAGATGGGCGTAGGTGGTGGCGGGCGCGGGGTCGGTCATACACCGCCTGTACGGAGGTGATGGAGCCCTGCCTGGTGGAGGTGATACGCTCCTGCAGCGCGCCCATCTCGGTGGCCAGCGTGGGCTGATAGCCCACGGCGGAGGGCATGCGCCCCAGCAGAGCGGACACCTCGCTGCCGGCCTGGGTAAACCGGAAAATGTTGTCAATGAACAGCAGCACGTCCTGGTGCTTCTGGTCGCGGAAGTACTCGGCCATGGTCAGTCCGCTGAGCGCCACGCGCATACGGGCTCCGGGCGGCTCGTTCATCTGGCCGTAGACCAGTGCGGTCTTGTTCAGAACGCCGCTTTCGGTCATCTCGTTGTACAGGTCGTTGCCCTCGCGGGTACGCTCGCCCACGCCGGTGAACACGGAGATGCCGCCGTGCTCCTTGGCCACGTTGTTGATCAGCTCCATGATGAGCACGGTCTTGCCCACGCCGGCGCCGCCGAACAGGCCGATCTTGCCGCCCTTGGCATAGGGGCAGATCAGATCCACCACCTTGATGCCGGTTTCAAGGATCTCCGTGGTGCTCTCCTGCTCCTCATAGGAGGGTGCGGGACGATGGATGGGCCAGCGCTCCTCGGCTTCGGGGGCGGGGCCGTTGTCCACCGGCTCACCCAGCAGATTGAAAATACGGCCAAGGCATGCCCCGCCCACAGGAACGGTAATGGGGCTGCCGGTGTCCGTGGCGGGAATGCCGCGCTGCAGGCCGTCGGTGCTGCTCATGGCGATGCAGCGAACCACATCGTCGCCGATGTGCTGCGCCACCTCCGCCACCAGCTTTTTCCCGTCGTGCTCGATCTCAATGGCGTTGAGCAGCTGCGGCATCGCATCGTTGGGAAAACGGATGTCCAGCACGGGGCCTATCGCCTGCACGATGGTGCCCACGTTTTTTTGTGTCATAGGATAGTCTCCTTTTCTGTCATTCATACTGCGCACCTGCCACGATCTCCGTGATCTCCTGCGTGATCGCGCCCTGACGTGCGCGGTTATAGCGCAGGGTAAGATCATCGATCATGGCGCCCGCGTTCTTGGTCGCCGAGTCCATGGCCATGCGCCGGGCACCCTGCTCGGAGGCAAAGGACTCGCACAGCGCGCCATAGATCAGGCCGCCCAGATATTCCGGAACGATCATGTCATACACCGTTTCGCTGTCCGGCTCATAGGTAATGCGCGTGCCGGAGCGTCCGCCGCCATGTCCGCTGTGATCCACCACGATCGGCAGCAGCCCCATGGTGGTGGGCGTCTGCGACAGGGCGGAGACAAACGTGGTAAAGGCGATGCGGATCTCGTCAAACTCGCCCCGGCGGAAGTCGCGGCAGAGCATGTTGGCCATGGTGAAGCAGTCGCCCACGGTGACGGCGCCGGCCTCCTGATAGGCGCCCGACCACACGGGAATATTCTTGTGCCGGTAATATTCCAGCGCTTTCTTGCCCACGGGCACCACGATCATCTCCCTGCCTGCGGCTTCAGCGTGTACAAGCTTAAAGATGTTGTTGTTATAGCCGCCAGCCAGACCGCGGTCGCCCGCGATCACGATCCAGCAGGTGCGCTTGACCTCCCGCTGCATCACATAGGGCGAGAGAATGGTGTCATCCAGCCCGGCTATATCGTGGATCGTCTCGTGGAGTATCTCGAAATACGGACGGCTTCGTTCCATCCGCTCCTGCGCACGGCGCAGCTTGGAGGCCGCCACCAGCTCCATGGCGCGGGTGATCTGCATGGTGCTCTCCACGCTGTGGATGCGCAGCTTTATGTCTTTCATGGAAGAGGCCATTTGTTCCCCTCCCGGTCAGTGTCTGTCCAGATAGGACGCCACCGCGTCCGTCAGGAAGTCCTTGAGCTGGGCTTCCGTGGACTCGTCCAGCTTCTTTGTGCTGCGGATGGCGTCAAGAATGCCGGCGCCCTCGTTGGCCAGCGCCTTATGCAGCCCGTCCTCAAAATCGCGGATCTGCTCCACGGGGATCTGGGACAGGAAGCCGTTGACCACGGCATAGAGGATGCAGACCTGCTGCGCCACCTCCAGCGGTGTGTTGCGGTTCTGCTTGAGAACCTCCACGATGCGCTCGCCCTGGGCAAGGCGCTCCTTGGTGTCCTTGTCCAGATCGCCGCCGAACTGAGCAAAACCTTTGAGTTCGCGGTACTGGCTGTACAGGAGCTTCAGCGTACCGGACACCTGCTTCATGGCCTTGATCTGGGCGTTGCCGCCCACGCGGGACACGGAGATACCTGGGTTCACGGCGGGCATGACGCCGGCATGGAACAGCTCCGTCTCCAGATAGATCTGGCCGTCTGTGATAGAGATAACGTTGGTGGGGATATAGGCGGCCACATCGCCGGCCTGCGTTTCGATGATGGGCAGAGCCGTCAGGGAGCCGCCGCCCAGCGAGTCGCTCAGGCGGGCGGCACGCTCCAGAAGGCGGCTGTGGAGATAGAACACATCGCCGGGATACGCCTCGCGTCCGGGAGGACGGCGGATCAGCAGGGAGATGGCGCGGTAGGCCACGGCGTGCTTGCTCAGATCGTCATAGACCACCAGAACATGCTTGCCCTGATGCATGAAGTATTCGCCTATGGTGCAGCCGGTATAGGGCGCAATGTACTGCAGGGGCGCCTGCTCGGAGGCGGTGGCGCTGACAACGATGGTGTAGTCCATGGCGCCGGCGCTCTCCAGCGTGTTTACCAGCTGCGCCACGGTAGAGCGCTTCTGACCGATGGCCACATAGATGCAGATGACATCCTGTCCCTTCTGGTTGATGATGGTATCGGCGGCCAGAACGGTCTTGCCGGTCTGCCGGTCGCCGATGATCAACTCACGTTGTCCGCGTCCGATGGGGATCATGCTGTCAATGGCCTTGATGCCGGTCTGCAGGGGCTCCTTCACCGGCTGGCGCTGGATAATGCCGGGAGCAGGACTTTCAATGGGCGCGTAGCGCTCCGACACGATATCGCCCTTGCCGTCGATGGGACGACCCAACGCGTCCACCACACGGCCGATCATGGCCTCGCCCACGGGCACAGAGACAACTCGTCCCGTGCGGCGCACGGTGTCGCCCTCGCGGATGCCCACGTCGCTGCCCAGCAGAACGACGGCCACGGTGTCCTCCTCCAGATTCAGCGCCATGCCGTATTCGCCGTTGGGGAATTCCACCAGCTCGTTGACCTCACACTTGTCAAGGCCGGACACACGGGCGATACCGTCGCCCACCAGAACGACGCTGCCTGTCTCATCGTGCTCAACGGTGCTTTCATAGTGCTTGATCTGGGAGCGGATGATCTTGGATATTTCTTCTAACCTTAATTCCATAGTTTACATACTCTCTTCCTTGAGATCAAAATACTGCTTTCGACAGCAGATCATTCATATCCTCCAGATGTCTGCGGACGGTACCGTCCAGCCGCTGGCCGTCCATTTCCACACGGACGCCGCCCAGGCAATCCGGGTCTGTCCGGCAGGTCAGCCGGATGGTCTTTCCGGTGACGGCGGAGAGCTTCTGCCGCAGCGCCTCCTGCTGCTCCTGCGTCATTTCCACAGCTGTCACGGCGCGCGCCTTCAGGATATTGTGATCCTGATCGTACCGCCTTTCATAGCTGCGCAGGCAGCCCGGCAGAAGCCGGATGGCTCCGGCCTCGCAGAGGATCTTCATAAAATTCAGCACATAGGGGTGTACCTGCCCGGAAAAGGCCTGATCCAGCAATCCTGTGCGCTCGGCCTTGGATATGGCCGGGCTGCTGAGAATATACTGATACTCCGGTGCGCCTGTCAGCAGCTCTGCGGCTCCGCGAAGCTGGGGCAGCAGCTGGCCGTCCAGTTCCTCGCTGCGCGCCAGCTCATAGAGCGCTTCGCCGTATATCTTTGCCGCGTCCTTCATGAGGCTTCTCCGATCTGGTCGATAAACGAATCGATCAGCTCACGATGCTTATCCGAGTCGATCTCCTTCTCCGTCACCTTTTCGGCGATCTCGATGGCGATATCGGAGATCTCCGTTTTCATCTCATTGAATACCTTCCTGCGCTCCTGGCGGATGTCGGAGTGCGCCTTGGCGGTGATGGCCTTGGCCTCCTCCCGCGCGGCATTGAGAATGTCGCGCTCCTGGCGGTGGGCAAGCTCGGCCGCCTCGCGGACGATCTCGTCGCGCTTCTGCTTCGCCTGCGCGATCTCCTGGTCGTAGGCGAGCTTGGCCTGCTCCGCTTCCTGCCGGCGGCGCTCCGCCTCGGCGTACTGGTCGGCGATCTCCTTCTGGCGGTCGTCGATCATTTTTTTCACAGGCTTGAACAGGAGCTTTTTAAGGATCAGGAATGTGATAAGCATATTGCACAGCGTAAACAGAGCCGTCCAGAAATTTACGCCCACAATGCTTTCAAAATTCTGCAACTTTTCGTTCTCCTTTGCTCGGTATAGTCGGTTATGTTAAAACTTGACGAACAGAAGCAGCAGTGCCACGACCAGCGAGTAGATACCGGTGGACTCGGTGATGGCGCAGCCGAGGATCATGTTGGTACGGAGCGTACCGGTGGCCTCCGGCTGACGGGCCATGCCCTCCAGCGCCTTGCCGACGGCGTTTCCTTCACCGATGGCCGGGCCGATAGCGCCGATGCCCATGCAAAGACCGGCGCCCAGGGCGCATGCTGCGGAAATAATAGACTGTTCCATTTTTGTTCTCCTTTTTCTTTATTCGTTGTGAGTAGGTTGCTATATTCTACACCGTCCCGGGGGACAGCATACGAATCTATTCGATCTCCGGCGGCGGGCAGGCATTGCCCACATACACCATGGTCAGCAGGCTGAATACCAGCGCCTGCACAAAGCCGGAAAAGATGTCGAAGTACAGAGAGAGCACCGCGGGGATGCCCACCTGCAGGAAGGGTATCTCCCCCAGAAGGCCGGGCAGCCACCCGAAGATCAGGGACGAGGCTGCGGCCAGCGCAGAGTATAAAAGGCTTGTCAGCACGCCGCCGCCCATGATATTGCCGAAATGACGGAATGCCATGGAGATGGGCTGCGCGATCTCGCTGACGATATTCATGGGCAGCATGACCGCCACAGGCTCGGCATAGCCCTTGAGCCAGCCCCACACGCCGTTGGCGCGGATGGAGCAGACCCACACCAGAACGCTGGTCATCAGCGCCCAGGTCAGCGTTGTGGACAGGTCAGACGTGGCCGAGCGCAGAAAACCGGTCATACCGATCAGACTGCCCAACGCAGAGCTGAGAAACAGCGTGCCGATATAGGGCGCCCAGTACAGATTGTGCCGCCCCATGGTATCGCCTACCATGTCGTACAGCGTGGTAATAAGTTTTTCCGTCAGCACCTGCCGGCCGCTGGGTCTTTTTTGCAGATGCCGTCCCAGGATCCCGCCGGTCACACACAGTATGACCATCACGAGAAAGGAAGAGACGGTGGTCTGCGTGATGGGAATACCACCCAGGATCGGGATGGTAAAATAGATCATAGGTCCGTTCATTGTTTACTCTCCTTCGTTTTCTCTGCCCTGCTGAGCGCCATTGTTCCGACACGCGTAAACAGCAGCGGCAGGATCATGGACACCGGCTCGCCAACGCCTGCCTTCAGCAGTACAAATATGACGGCGGCAATGACCAGAAGCCGGACGGAGGAGGACAACTGCACGGCCAGCTTTGCGCCCGCAGGATTGCCCTCCCGGTCAAAGGCCTCGACGCTTTTCTCCACGCCGATGCTCAATACCGCAAAATTGGCCACGGCGAGCACGCTGCCGACAATGGCGCCCACAGCCACCTGCGGCGTATATTTTCCCAGCAGCGCAAAAACGCCCACCATCAGGCCGGAGCACACCAGCTCCGTGGCCGCAAATGTCAGAAGCATGCGGCGCACGCCGCCGTCGTTCCACAGTTTTTTTATCATATTCATCGCTTTATTCATGTCCGTTGTAGCCTCTGGGCGTTTTTTTTCCGTCGTCCTCCGCGCTGATGCGCCGCAGGCTGCGCAGCGATTGCCGCAAGCCCGCCACGCCGCTGAGTATGCCGACAAGGATCAGCACCCACAGCACCCAGCTCCCCAGCGCGTACCGCCGTTGCAGGTAGTCGCCCAGCAGGGCGCAGAGCACCGGCGGCGCTGCGACAGATATCCCGAATTGGGTGATCCATGCCAGCAGGCGCAGTGACCGCATGGTATTACTCCCTGTGTGCCGCATATCCACGTGTCCTCTTCATCATTACTTGGCGGCCTTGGCAGCCTTGATGGACTCGATCAGCTCGGGAACGACCTTGAACAGATCGCCCACGATACCGTAGTCAGCCACCTCGAAGATGGGAGCGGTATCGTTCTTGTTCACGGCGATGATGCACTCGGAATCCTGCATGCCGGCCTTGTGCTGGATGGCGCCGGAGATACCCATGGACGCACGATCCAGAGTACCATCGGGATTGACAGCGACCTTGCCGCTGGTGTCGGGAACTTGCTTTACGGTAACCAGAATCTTCATTGTCTATTCCCTCCTCTTACAGTCCCATGTTGGCGGAGATCACAATACGCTGCACCTCGGAGGTGCCCTCGTAAATTTCCGTGATCTTCGCGTCGCGCATCATGCGCTCCACCGGGTAATCCTTGGTGTATCCATAGCCAAAAGCTTCGCCGGCTGCGGTCAGGCTGCCGCGGTCTACCGCCGCCAAAAACAGCTCGCATTTGATGGTGTCCATGTAAAGACCTCCCTTCGCGCCATGGCATTATATCATGTCAGGCACGACATTTCAACTGTTTACCCATATATCGGTTTGTTGTAAAATTAGCATATTATACACAATATCCCGCTATATTGAAACGTCTGTTTATTTTGCGATTTTGCCACAGCTTGTCAAAAAAGTCCGTTCGGATTTTTTTGACAAGCTGTGGCGGGCGCGCCTTTCGGCACGCCCGCCTTGCTTTCTCTTTACTTCTTGAAACTGTCCTTCAGGGATACGCTGCGGTTGAACACCAGATGCTCCGCCGAGCTGTCCCGGTTGTCCAGGCAGAAATAGCCCATCCGCATGAACTGGAACGTAGGCGCGTTGACGCCGGTGCGGTTCTCCTTCTTGTCGAACTCCGCCGCCACCTTGCGCATCTCCGGCTCCACCTTGCAGCCGGTGAGCACCGTCAGGCTCTCCGGGTTCAGGCAGGTCAGGAAATCCTTGTCAGGGCCGTCGGGCTGCTCGTCGGAGAACAGGTTGTCGTACAGGCGCACCTCGGCGTCCATGCAGTTGGCGGCATCCACCCAGTGGAGCGTCGCACCCTTGACCTTGCGCCCGTCGGCGGGATCGCCGCCGCTGGAGTTGGGGTCGTACTCGCACAGCACCTCCACCACACGGCCGCTCTCGTCCTTGACGCAGCCGGTGCAGGTGACCAGATACGCGCCCTTCAGCCGGCACTCAAAGCCGCCGGGGGTCAGCCGCTTGTACTTGGGCACCGGCACCTCCATGAAGTCCTCCTCCTCGATCCACAGGTGGCGGGAGAAGGTGATCTCGTGGGTGCCCTGCGCGGGATCGGTGGGGTTGTTCTCCACGGTGAACGTCTCGCTCTTGCCCTCAGGATAGTTGGTGACCGTCAGCTTCACCGGGTGCAGCACCGCCATGGTGCGCTCCGCGTGGGCGTTCAGATCCTCCCGCAGGCAGTGCTCCAGGAAGCCGTATTCAATGGTGTTGGGGGACTTGGCCACGCCGATGCGCTCGCAGAAGCTGCGGATGGCGGCGGCGGTGTAGCCCCGGCGGCGCAGGCCGCACAGGGTGGGCATCCGGGGATCGTCCCAGCCGGAGACATAGTGCTCCTCCACCAGCTTGCGGAGCTTCCGCTTGCTCATGACGGTGTGGTCGATGCCCAGCCGGGCAAATTCGATCTGCCGGGGCTTGTGATAGGGGATGGACACGTTGCTGACCACCCAGTCGTACAGGGGCCGGTGGGACTCGAACTCCAGGGAGCAGAGACTGTGGGTGATGCCCTCCAGAGCGTCCTGGATGGGGTGGGCAAAGTCGTACATGGGATAGATGCACCACTTGGTGCCCTGGCGGTGGTGGTTGATGAAGCGGATGCGGTAAATGATGGGGTCCCGGAGGTTCAGATTGCCGCTGGCCAGGTCGATCTTGGCCCGCAGGGTCATTTTCCCCTCCTCCACCTGGCCGTTTTTCATCATTTCAAACAGACGCAGATTCTCCTCAATGGGGCGGTCCCGATAGGGGGACGTGGCGGGGATGCCGATATCGCCGCGGTTGGCCTTGAACTCCTCCGGCGTCAACTCGCACACATACGCCAGGCCCTTTTTGATGAGCTCCACGGCGTATTCATAGTCCTTTTCAAAATAATCGGAGCCATAGAAGAAACGGTCGCCCCAGTCGAAGCCCAGCCAGTGGATATCCTGCTGGATGGCATCCACATACTCGGTGTCCTCCTTGGCGGGGTTGGTGTCGTCCATGCGCAGGTTGCACAGGCCATGGTACCGCTCGGCGGTGCCGAAGTCGATGCACAGGGCCTTGCAGTGGCCGATGTGCAGATAGCCGTTGGGCTCCGGCGGGAAACGGGTGTGAACGGTCAGTCCCTGGAACCGGCCACCCTCTGCGATGTCCTCGTCGATAAAGTTCAGAATAAAGTTTTTGCTTTCGGCACTCTCCTCCGTCAGAGGGGCCTTCACTTCCTCGGTCATTGTCTCACACTCCTTATTCGGTCGTAATCCCGTGTTTTCACACTGAACTTATATTATACGGTTCCCGTCCTCTGATTGCAAGAGCTTTTGAAGGGGCGGGACAACTTTTTTTGCGGGCATTGCAAAAAGAGGGAGGAGAGCGGCGCTCTCCTCCCTCTTTGGAAGCTGCGGGGGTTATTTCCGTTCCGTCAGCTTGCCGTTGCACTTCTGCAGGAAGCGGTCGTTGGCAATGACGGCACGGGTGTGGGTCCCCTCACCGATGGGGCCCCAGTCGTCGCTGGCCTCCACCCGGAAGGTGATGAGCTTCCCGTTTTCCGACACGCCGGTGACGGTGGCCGTGGCCCGGACGGTCATGCCCACAGGGGTGGGCGCCAGGTGGCTGGACTGGATGTCCACGCCCACGGTGCCCTTGCCCTCCGGCAGGTCCGGCTGCACGCAGTCCATGGCGGCGTGCTCCATCATGGCCATCATAAACGGGGTGCCGAACACCTCCAGGCCGCCGGATCCGATGGCCCGGGCGGTCATCTCCGGGGTGACCACCTGCTCAATGGTATAGGATTTGCCGATTTCGATCATATCCGTTCCTCCTTTATACGCCCAGCCTGGTCCACAGGCGGTCATACAGCTTCAGGGTCTCCTTGGGCAGGTTCTCATAGATCTCGCAGCGGTCCAGGGTCTCTGCCGGGGGAGCCATGATCTGGAAGATCTCCGGGTCCAGCTCCTCCTCGTTGACCTCCTGGTAGTAGGCCGGGTATTGCTCCAGCGCCTCTCGGTTGGGGGACGCGTACCAGATATAGTCCATGTTGGCCAGGTTGGAGCTGGTGGAGGCGATGAAGTTGATCCACTCCTCCGCCTCGGCCATGTGCTGGGTGTCCTTCAGGACGCACATGGCGTCCACGAACCAGTTGCTGCCCTCCTCCGGAATAACGAAGGCCAGATCCTCGTTGTTCTCCAGCATGGTCAGGTAGTCTCCGGCGTAGTACATGGCGATGGCGGCGTTTCCGCCCTCCATTTTCTGGAACACCTCGTCCATGACGAAGGCCTGATACACGCCGTTGTCCTTGGCGTTTTTCAGCAGGGCAAAGGCCTCCTCCAGCTGGCTCTCGTCGGTGGTGTTGATGCTGTAGCCCAGGTCCAGCAGGGCCGCGGCCAGAGCGTCCCGGGAGTTGTTGATCATCAGCACCTGTCCCGCATACTGGGGATCGAACATGGCGTCCCAGCTGGTAATAGGCCCGGACACCATGGTGGTGTTGTAGATAATGCCCAGGGTGCCCCAGGCGTACGGCACGGTGTACTTGTTCTCCGGGTCGTAGCTAAGGTTTTTATAGGTGTCGTCAATCAGGTCAAAGTTGGGGATGTGGCTGTAGTCCAGCTCCGCCAGCATATCCTCCTGAATCAGGCGCGCGATCATATAGTCCGAGGGGACGATGACGTCGAAGTCCGCGCCGCCCATCTTGATGAGGGAGTACAGGGCCTCGTTGCTTTCCGCCGTCTGATAGTTCACGCGGATGCCGGTTTCCTCCTCAAACTGGGTGATCAGCTCCTCGTCGATGTACTCGCCCCAGGAGCACACGTTCACCACCCGCTCCGACTGGACGGAGTG